>ERZ747221.7-NODE-7-length-232925-cov-21.287634_pt1 | contig 232925 bp, 213 predicted proteins | sample MGYA00374949_ERZ747221 | MGnify/ENA primary metagenome ERZ747221 (study PRJEB28779, sample SAMN05720172) | bioreactor metagenome | isolation source: Anaerobic biogas reactor | place: USA:Washington, USA | collected 2015-08-08 ... | reverse complement strand
GCATCAGCGGGGCTGCGGTGATGAACAGTCACGTTCGTCTTCAGGAGAAGATGCTCAGGGATCGCACGCTGGGAAGGTGCCTAGAGCGTATCTGCGATAAAGTGTATAGTTGAGATCTGACCCCTAGGGTTCCCCTAAGGTCAGCGGCGCTGGACCTTGATCGCTTCCTTGTCCATCGTGATGACGTGCCGGGTGCGGTCCGGTGAGAGGGCGGAGAGGCGGGAGACCGGGGGCATCGTGCCGGCCTCGACGATAACGAAATAGAACCAGGTCGTTCCATTCATCGCCGCGACGCAGGGGAATCTCCTCAGGATAAACGCCGCGAACCTGTCGATCCTGGGGACGCCCGCCGCGAGAGGCCGGATCCCGGGCGTGATGCGTCCGTCCAGCCCCATCGAGTAGATCCCCACCGGCGAATCGGCCAGAAGGTACGCGTCGAACGCCCTCCATATCGGGATCTCAACCCGCGCGGCCAGGGTGAGCGGATCGCCGTGCAGAAACGAGGTGGCGTTGAGTTGAATGTCGATGCCCTTGCGTGGGGTCGGGGCAGGGGTGGGGGTGAGCGACGGGGAGAGATCGCGCAGCTCGAGGTCGAATTCGTTGGGTCCCGTGCGGTCGTACTGATGCAGTGCGGGGGAATAGGTTTTGGCGCGGATCACGTTGTCCGCCGGGGAGAAGGTGTAGTAGCGGAGCCAGCCGTCTCCGCCGTTGGCATTAGTCTGGTAATTCTGCATGATCTGGTGGACCGGTTTTCCGTTGACCAGGTCCGTTCTTCTTGCGACCGGCCAGAGGTGCCCGCATAGGACGAGCAGGATGTTGTCGTGCCGTTTGAGCAGGCTTTCCCAGAGGGAGTTCCCGCAGGTCGACCTGCGGCCGTCATTTTCCAGGAAGTCGTGCGTCACCACGATGACGTTGTGGTTCTTGTGCGCGCCGAGTACCGAGTCCGCCCACGAGATCGGGAAACTATCCGCGCAGTACTCCATCCCCAGCACGAGGAACTCGTGCCCCCCCGCGGAGAAAAAGGCGTAGTTGTTCTGGTTGCTGTCGGGGGGGTAGTTTCCGCCGTAGTAGTCGAAAGGCCCGAACCTTCCGGGACCGAAATAGGTATTGAAGAATCTGTACTGGTAGTCCGGCGGCCCGTCGTGGTTGCCGGGCACGACCAGGTAGGGAACGATCCCGTCCAGCACGCGCATGCTGTTATCCGCGTTCTCCCACTGCGTGAGCGAGGTCGGGTAGTCGACGATGTCCCCGACGTGCACCACGAAGACGATGTTGAGCTCGTCCCGGTTGTCCTCGATCCAGCGGGTTTGCAGGGAGAAGGTGTCGGGGTAGAGGGCCGAGTAGTTCTGGGTGTCGGGGAGGACCACCACGGTGAAATCCTCGGGCGCGGAGGGCTGCGCCGACAGCGGGCACGGGACCGTGACGGAAAGGAGGATGCCGGCGGCGACGAGGGCGGAGAGACGGCTGCAGTCGAACCGTGCCTCGCGTGTCTGAAAGGCGCGGCGGTTCGTCTCCCGCCTGTCATGAAGACGCATACACCGCCCCATGCCGCCACCCTCCGCCGGTTGCGCCGAGAAGCTCGCATCCCGCCGCATGCCAGGACGGTAGTGTAGCACGCCGCGGGCCCCAATTCAAACGGTGCGTGCGCCGGGGCGACGTTGACAATTCAAGCGCCCCCGGCACCCCCGGAGCGTGCGCGGATCGAAATCGATCCGATTCCGGCATCTCGCGGCCGAGCGCCATTTCGTTTCGACCCCGATTTCGATGCGTCCGACCGCTCAGGGGGCTATCGTGACGGAGGTCGAACCGAGCGGTCCGCCCGAGACGATCACCAGGTCGCCGGGGGTGAGGAACCGTCCGCTCCGCCCAGCCATCCCGATCAAAAGGGAGAGCCTCGCGAACCGGTCGATTCCGAGCAGATCCGCGAGCGTTCGTTTCCATTTCGGCACCCGCAGCGCCACGCCTTCGGGCGTTCCGGTGAGCACCAGGTCCCCCGCGCCCGGGAGGTCGTCGGGGAAACGGGCGGCGATGCCGCGCAGCATCTGCCTCGGCGTGTAGAGGAGGCGGGCGGTCGTCTCCCGCTGCCGCACTTCGCCGTTCACCTCAGCGGTGAGCGTCACGCACGGGACCGCGTCGAGGGTCGGCGCGTCGGGGACCCAGATCCACGGTCCGACCGGCAGGAAGCCGGGGAAGCTTTTCGACGCGCCCCAGTAGTCGTCCCGGTCGGGCCGGCCCTCTCCCAGCGCCGCGACGGAGCGGGCGGAGAGGTCGTTGGCGACGAAAAAGCCGATCCGCGGGGCGTAGGACGGCTCCTCGATCCTCCGCCAGTCCACCTCCTCCAGCAAGACGAAGGCGAGTTCAGCCTCGTAGTCGAGCAGCGCCGGGAGATCCTTGATCCTTCTCGCCGCCTCCCGCCCGAGCCCCGGCTCGAGCTGATCGAGCGCCTCGACGAGCAGGGGCATGGACGGTACGCGCACCGGCAGCCCCTCCGCGTTGAGCGATCCGGGGCTCTTTTTGAAGATGGGGGGCTGCGCCTCCGCGTCGGTGCGCGCGCCGGTCTCCCCGGCGTGGCCGGCGTAGGAGAGACCGATACCGTAGATTCGCGCCGGGCAAAGCGCGGCGGGCAGGAGGCGGCCGTGGCGCGCGTCGATATCGATGCAGCCGATCGCGGGGGGGCGCGCGGGGGGCGTCGCGCACCCCGCGGCGAACGCCGCCACGGCGACCGTCGCTGTACGCATCGCGCCGCGCACCGGCCATCCCTCCCGTTTGAGTCCGTTGCCGCGGGGAGAAGGGGCGGGCCCGAAATCCCGCGACGGGTCCCGTTTCGCCCGCGCGCCCCGGCTGGGACGGGGCGTGCGGCGCCTCCCCAATTATGGTATCATCTCCCGTGTGACAAGGAAAACAGGCTGCAAGGGGGGCGGGCGATGCAGATCGTGACGCGATTCCACAAAAAGCTGTGCACGTTGAAGAAGCAGGATGTGAAGGTAAACTACGAGGGGGTGCGGGAGCGCGGCAACCCGAACGTGAACTGGCAGCCGACGGAGTGTCTCGGACTCACCGAGGAGTGCGTCGAGGCGAAATGCAGGTTCACGAAGAAGCCGGGGGCGAACAAAAACTACCTGCGGTGACAAGGGGCCGTCCCCCCCGTCTCTCGCGGGAGGCGGGCGCGGGCGGGTCGCACGGACGCCGCACAACGGAGCCGCGCCTGCAGCGCGGCGAAAGGGGTACGGGCAGATGAAATCGCTCGCGATCGCGTTCATCCTCGCCGGCGCCGTGCTGGCGGGCGGCTGCCGGACCGTGAGCCTGTGCAAGTCGGTGGCGCACAACCAGTACAAGACCGTCCAGGGTGTCAGATACTCCGACAGTCTCGTCACGGACGACGGGAAATCGCGCCTGACGAGGACCATCGAGTGAACGGGGAGAGGCCGTCGATGCGTCCGGTGCGCCGCGCGCTCATAAGCGTCCATGACAAGCGGGGCGTCGCAGAGTTCGCGCGCGGCCTCGCCGGACTCGGTGTCTCCGTCATCTCCACCGGCGGGACCGCCCGGCACCTGCGCGCCGCGGGCGTTTGTGTCACGGAGGTGTCCGATTTTACGGGCGTTGCGGAGACGCTCGGCGGGCGCGTGAAGACCCTGCATCCGAAGCTGCACGCGGGGATACTCGCCTGCAGGGACAGCGAGGCGCACCGCCTCGAGATGGAGCGCGCGGGGTGGAAGTCGATCGACCTCGTGGCGGTCAACCTTCCCCCGGCGCCGCCCGCGGAGGGGATCGACCTCCACGCCCTGCTCGAAACCGTTGACATCGGCGGCCCGGCGCTCCTGCGGGCCGCGGCGAAGAACTGCCGCGACGTGGTTGTGGTCTGCTCCCCGGCGCGGTACGGCATCGTGCTCGAGGAGCTCGTTGCGGGAGACGGCACGGTGCCGGACGGGTTGCGGGTGCGGCTGGCGCGCGAGGCGTTCGAGGCGACCGCCTGCTACGACGCCAGGGTGCAGCGCCTGCTGTACCGGCACACCTCCCCCGCCGCGCACGCCTTCCCGCTCGAGCTTTCGTTCGACAGCGCCAAGAAGGAGGAGCTTCGCTACGGCGAGAATCCGCACCAGCGGGCCGCGATCTACCGGCTGCTCTCCTGCGGCGAGCCGTCGGCGGCGGAGGGGACCCTGCTCTGCGGCAAGGCGCTCTCCTACAACAACTACGTGGATCTCGACGCCGCGCTGGAGATCGTGAAGGAGTTCCAGACGCCCGCCTGCGCGATCGTCAAGCACGGCAATCCGTGCGGAGTCGCGATCGCGGAGCGGCTGCTGGAGGCGTACCGGAGGGCGCGGGCGACGGATCCGGAGTCGGCGTTCGGCGGCATCGTCGGTTTCGGAGGCGAGGTGGACGAGGAGCTCGCGGCGGAGCTCGCCTCGACGTTCCTGGAGTGCGTCGTCGCGCCGTCGTTCACCGCCGCGGCGCGCCGGGCGCTGGGGGAGAAGAAAAACCTCCGCCTCCTCGAGGTGCCCTCCCTGGCCGGGTGGACCGGCAGGCACGCGGCCGGGGATGCGGGGTTTGAGGTGCGCTCGATCACCGGCGGCCTGCTCCTGCAGGATCGGGACACCGGCTCGGTGGGCCTGGGGGACCTCCGGCAGGTGACGGAGGCCAGGCCGACGATCGCGGAGTCGCGCTCGATCCTCTTCGCATGGGCCGTCGTGAGGCATGTCCGGTCGAACGCGATCGTGATCGCCGGGGACGGCGAGACCGTGGGGATCGGCGCGGGGCAGATGAGCAGGGTGGACGCCGCGCGGCTCGCCATACTCAAGGCCCGGAAACCGATCGCCGGGTGCGTGGCCGCCTCGGACGGTTTCTTCCCGTTCCGTGACGCCGTGGACGAGCTGGCGCGCGCGGGGGTGCGGACGCTCGTGCAGCCGGGCGGCTCCCGGATGGACCCGGAGGTCATCAAGGCCTGCGACGAGCTCGGGGTGGCGATGGTGTTCACGGGGATGCGGTGCTTCAGACACTGAATTCCAAGGCCGGACGGGGCGCGGGGATGACCGCGACGAGGATCATCGAACTCTCCGGCGGCGCGTCGGATGCGGAAGCCCTCGCCGAGGCGGCGGCGGCGCTCGGGGAAGGCAAGACGGTCGTGTTCCCGACGGAGACCGTCTACGGGCTCGGGTGCTGCGCGTCGATGCCGGAGGCGGTGCGCCGCGTCTACGAGATCAAGGGGCGGGCGTGGGGGAAGCCGCTCGCCGCGTATGTCGTCTCCGTCGCGGAGGCGGTCCGCTACGGGGTCGTCTTCTCCGAGGAGGCGCGCCGGCTTGCGGAACGATTCTGGCCGGGCCCGCTGACGCTGCTCCTCCCGGACGCCGGAGGAAACCGCGTCGGCTTCCGCTGCCCCGGCGATCCCCGGGCGCTCGCCCTGATCCGGCGGGCGGGCGTGCCGGTGGCGGGAACGAGCGCGAACAGGAGCGGGGAGGCGCCGCCGGCGGACGGGGCCGAGGCGGTGCGCCTGATGGACGGACTCGCCGACCTGGTGCTGGCGGCGGGACCCGCGCGCCTCGGACGGGAGTCCTCGATCGTCGATCTCGCGGGGCCGGAACCCCGCTTGGTCCGGGAGGGGGCGGTCGGGTGTGGTGAGATCGAGGAGGCGCTGGGACGGCCGCTCCTGCGCGGGGACGCGGACGATCGCGCCGGGGCGGCGGGGCGACGGCGAAAGGGCAGGGCATGAGGATTTCGCTCGGGAGCGATCACGGGGGGTACGAGGTGAAGGAGGCGCTGAAACGGCGCCTCGGGGAAGCGGGGCACACGGTAATCGATTTCGGCTGCGCCGGGACCGACCCGGCGGACTATCCCGAGTACGGCGCGCGCGCCGCGCGGGCGGTCGCATCAGGCGACTGCGCGCGGGGGATCCTCGTCTGCAAGAGCGGGATCGGGATGTCGATGGTGGGCAACAAGATCCCAGGGGTGCGCGCGGCGTTGTGCCTCGACGAGGAGATGGCCGAGTCGAGCAGGCGGCACAACGATGCGAACGTGCTCGCCCTCGCGGCGAACCGTACCGGCCCCGCGGAGGCGATCAGGATCGCGGAGCGGTGGCTCGCGGCGCCGTTCGAGGGGGGCCGCCACGCGCGGCGCGTGGCGGCGATGACGGGGCTGGAGAAGGAGCGGTGCGGTCGCTGACAGGCGCCCGCCTCGCGCGCCGCCGGGCGGGGATAGACGCGGATCGAGAAGGGGATAACGTTCCCGCGCATCGGGAGGCGTTCGTCGGCCGTGCGGGCGGAGAGGCGCCGCAGGGCGGGGACGGGACGGGAGGGGAGACGTGCGACTGGAGAACCTGAGAAGAACCGACCCCGAGGTGTGCGACGCGGTCGAGAACGAGATGCGGCGGCAGTCCGACGAGATCGAGCTGATCGCCTCGGAGAACTTCACGAGCGCCGCGGTGCTGGAGGCGGCCGGCTCGGTGCTGACGAACAAGTACGCCGAGGGGTACCCGGCGCAGCGATACTACGACGGCTGCGAGAACGTGGATCGCGTCGAGGAGCTCGCCCGTGCACGTGCAATCGCGCTCTTCGGCGCCGAGCATGCGAACGTCCAGCCGCACTCGGGCACGCAGGCGAATATGGCGGTCTACTTCACCGTGCTCTCCCCCGGGGACGCGATCCTCTCCATGGACCTCGCCCACGGCGGGCACCTCTCGATGGGGCACCGGGTCAACTTCTCGGGCAGGCTGTACCGGATCCACTCGTACGGGGTGCGCCGGGACACCGAGCGGATAGACTACGAAGAGGTCGCGCGGCTGGCCGCCGCCGTGAAACCGAAACTCCTGATCGCGGGGGCGAGCGCCTATCCGCGGCTGATCGACTACGCCCGCTTCGCCGAGATCGCGCGCGGTTCGGGCGCGCTGCTGATGGTGGACATGGCGCACGTGGCGGGACTCGTGGCGGCGGGGTGCCACCCGTCGCCGGTCCCCCACGCGGACTTCGTGACCAGCACGACGCACAAGACGCTCCGCGGGCCGCGGGGCGGGCTGGTGCTGTGCCGCGCCCGTTTCGCCCGCGATCTCGATCGCGCGGTCTTCCCGGGCATGCAGGGCGGCCCGCTGATGCACCTGATCGCCGCCAAGGCCGTGGCGCTGAAGGAGGCGCAGGGAGAGGCGTTCGCCGCCTACCAGCGGCAGGTCGTCAAGAACGCGGCGGCGCTCGCCGCGGCGCTCGCCTCCCGTGGCTTCAGGATCGTCTCCGGGGGCACCGACAATCACCTGATGCTGGTGGACCTCACCCCGCGGGGCCTCACCGGGAAGGAGGCCTCGGACGCCCTCCACGCGGGCGGGATCACGGTCAACAAGAACATGATCCCGTTCGACACGCGCACGCCGTTCGTCACGAGCGGAATCAGGATCGGGACGCCGGCGGTCACGACGCGCGGGATGCGGGAGGGGGAGATGGAGCGCATCGCGGAACTGATCGAGCGGGCGTTGCAGGGGATCGGCGATCCGGCCGCGGCGGTCGCGGTGCGGAAAAGGGTCGCGGCACTGTGCGGTGCGTTTCCGCTGCCGTACGGCGGGAAGCGGGGGTGACGGAGGGACGGCCATGCGGCTCGTATTGGTTGCGGCGGTCGTGTGCGCGGCGATTTCGCCGGCGCGGGCGGAGGAGACGATCAGCGGGGACGCCTTCAAGGCATTCAGCGCATCCCCGGAGCGGTACCTGTTGCGCACGGTGGTTTTGGAGGACACTTTCGAGAGGATCGAGCGGGGCTTCAGCCGCATCGAGACGCAGAACTACTTCACGAACGACCGATACGTGAAGTTCTTGCTCGGGCAATCCCCATACCCGTGCATCGGGCTGCGGACCCAGGCGGTGGAATCGGGCCTCGACGTCTGCGGACGCGGCGACCTGGTGAGGGTCCGCGGCCACCTGGTCAAGATCACGGAGAGCCGGCTGGTGGGGCGGGTCCGGGAGGGGGGGGCGGGCTGGCATAAAAACGATTACGTCTACGTCGCCGGACCGCTCCAGAGCGACTACTACTTCAGCGTCGGCAGCGTCGAGAAGGGGTGGGGGGGGCAGGACCCGTCGGCGGAGATGTACGCGGAGGGGATGAACCTCCGCGAGACGCACTACGCCGAGGTCCCGGCGGCGAAGGTCAACGTCGCCCCGGGGGCGCTCGTGGAGCGCGCGATATGGTTCTCCGCCCCGTACGGCGGCATCGTCGACGATTTCAGCGAGCTTGAAACCGCCGCGGGGATGGACGCCGCCACAACGATCAAATTCGCGCTTGCGGGGATCGCGATGCCGGGCTACACGGCCAAGAGCGACGCGACGTCGGAGGGGTTGAACGGGGTCCCCGTCGGCACGCCGGTCCGCGTCTACGGCCGCATCAGGACCAAGGAGACCGGGAAGGGGATGCTGGTCGGGTTTCTCCTCGACCGGATGACCAGGCCCGCTCCGCTCGCCGAGGCGACCGCAGCCCCGGCGAAGCCGTAGCGCGCGCCGCGCGGGGGGATGGACGCCGCGCCCGGCTCAGTCCCCCGCCGCGTCCTCTTCGCTGTCGAGGTAGTCCACCTTCCGCGCCTGCTCGTGGAGCCGGCGGTTCCACTCCGCGAGGAAACGCCCCTCCTCCTCGCGGCGGGCCCGGTCCCGGAAGCGCGCCATCCCTTTCGCGATCTCCTCTTCTGTGGGCTCCTCGCGCGAGACGAGGGCGAAGAGGCAGGATCCGTTCGCCGTATCGAGGACGGGACCGAGCTCGCCGGGCTTCAGGGCGGCGGCCGCCGCCGCGATCGCGGGCTCCGCGCCGAGCCCCTCGACAGGGCCGCGGGCGGTGAACGTCCCGGACTCCTCCGTTTTGATCGAGAGTTCGCCGCAGGCGGCGGCGAAGTCGAGCTGCTTCTCCGCCATCCGCTTCTGCACCTCGCCGTGCAGCCGCGCCGCTTCCTCGCGGGCCTTCAGGCGCCCCTTCTCCGCAGTCAGATCGGCGACGATGCGGGTGCGCACCTCCTCGAGCGGGAGGGTTCTGGCCGCGATCCTCTCCTTCGGGACGACGACGCAGTAGCCCCTGCCCGGCAGCTCGACGATATCGCTGAACGCGCCGACCTCCGTATCGAACGCGGCCTTCGAGAAGTCCATGCTCGGGCCGATCTCCTTCACGACCTCGCCCTCGGCGAACGGGCCGATCTCCATCAGCTCGAGGGATTTGGCCCGCGCGACCGCCTCGAGATCAGGGGTGTCCACGAGGGCGAGCGACGCGTCGACAACGCGGCGGTACGCCTTCTCCTTCTCCTCAGCCGCAAGACGTTCCTTCTTGTCGCGCTGGAGGCGGGAGCGGATGCGGTCCCGGACCTCGTCGAGCGGTTTGGTCCCCGGCTCCTGCGTCTCGTCGACCGCGATGAGGTGGAGCCCCTGCGCCGTCCTCACCGGACCGCCGAAGGCGCCCGCCTCCAGTGCAAACAGCGCGTCCGAGAGCTCCTTCGGCATCTCATGTCGCTCGACGAAACCGAGGTCGCCCCCCTTCGAGGCGGTCTTCTCGTCGGCGGAGTGCCTCTTGGCGAGCTTCGCGAAGGCGCCGCCCGCACGGAGCTTCTCCAGGACCTTCTCCGCCTTCTCCGCGGCCTTCTTCTCGGCCTCGGCGGGGTCCTTCCCCTCGATCTTGAAGAGGATCTGCCGGGCCTTCAGCCGTTTCCCGTGGGCGAACTCCTCCGGGTGGGCGTCGTAGTAGGCACGCACCTCCTCGTCGGTCACCGCGGGCTCCTCGGCGGAAACGGCCCACGGCGCCATCAGGCAGCGTACCGCGACCTTCGTCGGCGTCTTGAACTCCGCGAGGCGCGCCTCGTACCGTTCCCGCACCTCCTCGTCGGAGACGGCCACCGACTTCTCCGCCTGCGCCGCCTCCATGAGGGCGAACCGTATCCGCAGCCTCGTTTCGGCCTCCCGGTACCGCCGGGCGATCTCGGGGTCGGGGAGCCACGCCGACAGCATCGCGAGCTCGCTCATCTTCCGGATCATCATACTCTCCCTGAGCCAGCCCTCGTAGAGATCGGCCGGCACCCCGGCGATGTTCCGGATGAGGCTTTCGTAGCGCGCGGGGTCGAACGCCCCGTCCCCTCCGAACTGGGTCCTGACCGCCCGGGCGAGCTCGCCGTCCGAGACGCTGATCCCCCGCCTGCGGGCCTCCGTGAGGTAGATGAGCCGCTCCCAGGCCATTTGGCGAGCCCGGGCGGCGTCGAGCGGGAAGCCGGACAACTTGCCGGTGACGACGGTCGCCATGTAGGCGTCGTTGAATTCCTCCCGTGAAACGGGCCGCCCGAAGAGTTCGCCCGCGGGGCGCCCCTCTCCGCCGGAGCGGAGGCGTACGCCGACCCCCCACGGGATGAAGGTGACGATGACCACCACGACGAGCACCCACAGGATGGCCTTCATCCTGCGGCGGAAGAACGCGAGCATGCGGCACACCTGCCTTTCCCTCGTTACCGGCGAACGCACATTATAGCCGCAGGAGCGACTTGCCGGCAATGCGGAAAACGGCTGCGAACCGCCGTTCCCGCGCGCGCGGCAGATCGCGGTGGAGAGGCGGGGGAACGGGTGCTATACTACCCGCCGACACCGCGGCCGTGGGCCGCTTCGAGGAGGATCGGATGGCGAGACTGTGTGCGGCGGCGCTGGCCCTGGCGCTGTGGGCAATGGCAGGGTCGGGGGGGGCGGTGGAGCCGGTGAAGGAGATCCGGGCGGGCTTCGTCTACGTGGCGCCGGTCGGCGACGCGGGCTGGAATTGGGCGCACGACGAGGGGAGGAAGGGGCTCGAGAAGCTCCCGTTCGTCTCCAGGACCCGTTTCGTGGAGAACGTGCGGGAGGGGGCCGACGCCACGCGCGTGATGACCCAGTTCGCCGAGATGGGATTCAACCTGATCTTCGCGACGAGCTACGGCTATATGGACCCGTGCGCGGAGGTGGCCGCGAAATACCCGAACGCCTTCTTCCTGCACTGCTCGGGCTCGAGGCGTTCCGCCAATATGACCAGCTACTTCGGCCGGATGTACCAGGCGCGCTACCTCACCGGGATCGTCGCGGGGAAGATGACGAAACGCGACCAGATCGGCTACGTCGCCGCGCACCCGATCCCCGAGGTGATCCGCGGCATCAACGCCTTCACGCTCGGCGTCCGGTCGGTCAACCCGAAGGCGAAGGTGCGGGTCGTCTGGACCTACACCTGGTTCGACCCGGCGCGCGAGAAGCAGGCCGCCGAGAGCCTCATCGAGGTCGGGGCGGACGTGATCGCCCAGCACCAGGACTCCGCCGGCCCGCAGCAGGCGGCCCAGGAGAAGGGGGTCTGGAGCATCGGCTACAACACCGACCAGAGCCGGTTCGCGCCGAAGGCGCACCTCACCTCGGCGGTCTGGAACTGGGGCCCCCTCTACACGAAGATCGCGACGGAGCTTCACGAGGGGAGATGGACGAACGAGCCGGTCTGGTGGGGGATCGAGACCGGGATCGTGGACATCGCCCCGCTCGGGCCGATGGTCCCCGACGAGGTGCGGACGCTCGTCGCGAAGAGGAAGCGGGAGATCGCGGAGAAGCGGCTCGTGGTCTTTCGCGGCCCGGTAAGGGACCAGGGGGGGCGGACGGCGATCCCCGAGGGGAAGACGCTCGACGACGCGGAGCTCCAGGCGATGAACTGGTTCGTGGAGGGGGTGGAGGGGAAGGCGCCGAGGTAGGATCTTCCCGGACGCGGCGAGACGGCCCGCGGAAATGATCCATGAGGCGTTCACGGTTCACCTCTCCGCCGCGGAGGGCGAAGGGTATTCCTTCGGGGAAGGCGCGCATTCGGTATGAGGAACGGGGACGGATCCATCGACGCCCTCGCGGTGCGGATGCGCGGCATCCGGAAGCGTTTCCCCGGCGTGGCGGCCGCGGACGGCGTCGACTTCGATCTGCGCCGCGGCGAGATCCACACCCTCCTCGGGGAGAACGGGGCCGGCAAATCCACCCTGATGCAGATCCTCTCCGGCCTCTACCGCCCCGACGCCGGGGAGATCGAGATCGACGGGCGTCCTGTGGCGATCCGTTCGCCGCGAAACGCCCTCGCCCTCGGCATCGGGATGCTCCACCAGCACAGCATGCTCATCCCGCGCCACACGGTGGCCGAGAACGCGGCGCTCCTGATGCCCGACCTTTCGTTCCTCTACCGCGCGCGCGAGATCGAGCGGCGCGTCGCGGAGACGGCGCAACGCTACGGTTTCGCGGTGGACCCGGGCGCCCCCGCCTGGCAGCTCTCGGTCGGCGAGCAGCAGCGGGCCGAGATCGTCGCGCTCCTGCTCAGGCGGGCGCGTATCCTCATCCTGGATGAGCCGACGGCGGTGCTCGCCCCGGCCGAGATCCGCTCCCTGTTCGCCGTGATGCGCGGCCTCGCCGCGGAGGGGCGTTCGATCGTCTTCATCTCGCACAAGCTCGACGAGGTGATGGAGATCTCCGACCGGATCACCGTGCTCAGGAAGGGACGGCGGGTCGCGGTGCTCGATCGGGCGGCGACGAGCGAGAGGGCGCTCGCCCGCCTGATGGTGGGGCGGGGATGCGACGCACCCGCTCCCGCGGCCGCGCGGACGGGGGGGCTGCCGGTGGTCGAACTCAGGGGGATCGAGGCGTTCGGCGACCGCGGCGCCCCCGCCCTGCGCGGGGTCGACCTCGACCTGCGGTGCGGGGAGATCCTCGGCATCGCGGGGGTCTCCGGCAACGGGCAGCGTGAGCTCGAGCAGGTGCTCACCGGCCTGCGGAAGCCCTCGGCGGGACGGTACAGGCTGCTCGGGAGGGAGATGTCGGCGGCCTCCCCCGCGGCGATCATCGCCCGCGGGCTCGCCTGCATCCCCGGCGACCGGAGCAGGGTCGGCACCGCCGCGGGGCTCGGCGCGGTCGAGAACCTCATCCTGAAGCGCCGCCGCCTGCCCCCGGTCGGGGCGGGGATCCTGCTGCGGGCCGGCGAGGCCGAGGAGTGGGCGCGGGAACTCATCGAGCGCTACTCGATCTCCGTCCCCGATCTGCGCCTCCCCGTCCGGCTGCTTTCGGGCGGGAACCTTCAAAAGATCGTCCTCGCCCGGGAGCTCGCGTCCGGGCCGCGGGCCCTCCTCGCGGTCCACCCGACGCGGGGTCTCGACATCGGGGCGGCCGGGGAGGTCCGCGCCGCCCTCCTGACGATGCGGGACTGCGGGGCGGCGGTGCTGCTCATATCCGAGGACCTCGACGAAATCCTCGCCCTCGGCGACAGGGTGGCGGTGATGCACCGGGGGAGGCTGAGCGGGGCGATGCGGCGGGGGGAGGCACACCGAGAGACCATCGGCCTCCTGATGACGGGGCAGGGGCCCGGGGCGGAGCGGGTGGAGGCGGAAGGATGATAGTGCCCGCGCTCGAGAAGCGGCTTCAGGCGACGCGGCCTTTGCGCGCCGCGGTCACGCTCGGCTCGCTCGCCCTCGCGCTGCTTCTGGGCGGCGCCGTGATCGCGGCGGTCGGCGTCAACCCCCTCGACGCCTACGCCGCGCTCTGCAGGGGGGCGTTCGGGACCCGCTACGGCCTCGCGGAGACGACGGTCAAGGCGATCCCGCTCCTCTTCTGCGGCCTGAGCGTCTCGCTGGCGCTCCGGATGCGGCTCTGGAACATCGGGGCGGAGGGACAGTACGTGGCCGGGGCGCTCGCCGCCTCCCTCGTCGCGCTCGGCATCCCCGGCTTCGGCCGCCCCGCCTACTTCGTCCTGATGCTCCTGGCCTCGTTCGCCGCCGGGGCGCTCTGGGGCGCGGTCCCGGGCCTGCTCCGCGCGCGCCTGAACGTGAGCGAGATCATCACCACGCTTCTGTTGAACTGGGTGGCGATCTACCTCGTCCAGTTCTTCGTCTACGGCCCCCTCCGCGGGGCGGACGGATTTCCGTTCACGAGCCCGTTTCCTCCCGCCGCCTGCCTCGCGCAGCTCGGGTGGGGGAGGGTCCACGCCGGAATCTTCCTGGCCGCTGCGGCCGTGCTCGCGCTCCGGTTCGCGCTCGAGAGGACCGTCTGGGGGTACGAGGTCAGGGTGATCGGCGACAGCCCGGAGTGCGCCCGCTACGCCGGGATGGCGATCGGGCGGAACATCGTCGCGGTGATGGCCGCGGCCGGCGGGCTTGCCGGGCTCGCCGGCTTCTGCCAGGTCGCGGGGGTCGAGTGCAGGATCCCGCGCGAAATCTTCGCCCAGTACGGCTACACCGCGATCATCGTCGCCTGGCTCGCGCGGGCGCGCCCGCTCGGCGTGGCGCTGGTCGCGTTTCTCTTCGGGGGGCTCCTCACCGGGGGGGAGATGATCCAGATCGACCTCGGCGTCCCGATATCGGCGATCAACATCCTCACCGGGTCGATCCTCTTCTTCCTTCTCGCCGGGGATCTGTTCCTGGACTATCGGGTCGTCATGCGGAGAGCCGTCTCGTCGCGGGGGGGGGCGGATGGATAGCGGGCTCGGCTTCGTCCAGGCGGTGCTCGCGGCGGCGGTGGACCAGGGCGCGCCGCTGCTGCTCGTCGCGCTCGGCGAGATCATCTCCGAGCGCGCCGGGGTGCTGAACCTCGGCGCCGAGGGGATGATGCTGATGGGGGCGGTCTGCGGCTTCGCGGCGTGCGGCGCGGGGTCGAGCCTCCTCGCGGGCGTCGCGGCGGCGATGCTCGCCGGGGGGCTGTTCAGCCTCGCCCACGCCGTCCTCTCGGTGACGTTCAGGGCCAACCAGATCGTGAGCGGCCTCGCCCTCTCCATCCTGGGCCTGGGCCTCTCCTCGTTCATCGGGGAGCGGATGGACCTGATCCTGCAGCCCGCGGCGCTCGGCTTCACCGCGATCGAGATCCCCCTCCTGTCGCGGCTGCCGTTTCTCGGCCCGGCGCTCTTCCGACAGAACCTTCTCGCCTACGCGGCCTACGCCCTCGCCCCCGCGACCTGGTTTTTCCTCTTCAGGACGCGGCTCGGCCTGTGCATCCGCGCGGTCGGGGAGAGCCCGGCGACGGCGGACGTGACGGGGGTGCGGGTCGCCGCCGTGCGGTACCTCTGCGTGACGCTCGGCGGGATCCTCGCCGGGCTCGGCGGGGCGTACCTCTCGCTCGCCCTATCCCCGGGATGGAAGGAGCAGATGACCGCGGGGCGCGGCTGGGTGGCGCTCGCCCTCGTGATATTCGGCGCCTGGCATCCCGGCAGGGCGGCGCTCGGGGCGCTGCTCTTCGGGGCGCTCTACTCGCTCGACACGAGGATGCAGGCGCGCGGGACCGTCATCCCGGTGCAGTTCCTCCAGATGATCCCGTACATCGGCACGATCGTCTTTCTCTCGGTCGCCCAGCGGGGGTCGTCGCGGCGCGCGGCATCCGCGCCGGAGGCGCTGGGGAGGCCGTACTTCAGGGAGGAGAAGGAGTAGCCGCGGGGGGCGAACGACAGGAAGGGGCGAATCAGGGACCGCAGAGCCTTTTGAGGCCGGCCTTCGTCTCGGCCGCCGCGACGCCGCTCAGCAAAACGAGCGAGACGAGGTTCGGGACGGCCATCAGGGCGTTGGCGATGTCCGCGAACGCCCAGACCGACGGGATGGAGAGGACCGATCCCGCCATCACCGCGGCGACCCAGATCCTTCGATACGGTTCGATCGCGCGGGCGCCGAGGAGGTACTCGATCGCCTTCTCCCCGTAGTAGCACCAGCCGAAGATGGTCGAGGCGACGAAGGTGCACAGCCCCACCGCGAGCACCGTCGGGCCGACACGGGGGATGCCGGCGAACGCCGCGGAGGTGAGCGCGGCGCCCTGCAGTCCGCTCGTCCACGCGCCGGAGTTCACCAGCACGAGCCCCGTCATGGCGCAGACCACCACCGTGTCCCAGAACGTCCCGGTCATCGAGATGAGCGCCTGGTCGATCGGCGTGCGGCTCCTGGCAGCCGCGGCGACAATCGGGGCGCTCCCCATCCCCGATTCGTTCGAGAAGAGCCCCCGGGCGATCCCGTAGCGGACCGCGTCCCGCACCCCGGCGCCGACAAATCCCCCGAGCGCCGCCTGCCCCGTGAAGGCGCTCCGAAAAATCAAGGCGATCGTCCCCGGGATGCCGCGCGCCCCCGCGAGCAGGAGCGCCGCGCAGCCGAGGATGTAGAAAACCGCCATGAACGGCACCAGGAGGCTGCAGACCCGCGCGATGGACCTGATGCCGCGGATCATCACCAGCGCCGTGCAGGCCGTCAGCGCGGCGCCGGTGAGCCACGGGGAGACGCCGAAGCTGTCGCGCAGCATCGTCGCGATCGAGTTCGCCTGCACCATGTTGCCGATGCCGAAGGCGGCCGTCGCCGTGAGGGCGGCGAAGACCAGCCCGAGCCACCGGCAGCCGAGCCCCTTCTCGAGGACGTACATCGGCCCGCCCGCCATGGAACCGTCCTCCGTCGTGACGCGGTACTTCACGGAGAGCAGCGCCTCCGCGTACTTCGTGGCGATGCCGAAGAGGCCGGTGAGCCACATCCAGAGGACCGCCCCGGGCCCGCCGGCGCCGACCACCGTGGCGACGCCGACGATGTTGCCGGCGCCGATCGTCGCGGCGAGGGCCGTCATCAGGGAGGCGAACTGGCTGATGTCGCCCCGGCCACCGCCCCCGCGGGAAAACGAGAGTCTGATCGCCTTCCAGGTGTGTCGCTGGATGAGGCCGAGCCGGAAGGTGAGGAACAGGTGCGTGCCGAAGAGGAGCGCGAGCATCGGCGGGCCCCAGACCGCGTCGCTGACGCGGGAGAGGAACGGCCCGAGCCGCGCGTGCGCGGCCAGCCATGCGAACAGATCGGCGAAGTCCTGGAGCATGCGCGGGAGTATAGCAGAGGGCGCCGGCAGGGACAAGCGCCGGCGGGAAGGAGCGGCGCCCCCCGGTCAGAGGTAGCTGTGAAGGCCGGGGAGGAGGAAGCTCACCCCGAGGTAGGTGAAGAGCACGAAGAGGAGCCCGGCCACGGAGAAGAGGGCGGTCAGGCGGGCCCGCGAGGCGCCCGTCCGGGGCCTGAGGGAGAGGAAGGCGAGATAGAAGAGCCAGGTGAGAAGCGCCCAGGTCTCCTTGGGGTCCCACCCCCACCAGGTGGTCCACGCCTCGTTGGCCCAGACCGATCCGGTCAAGATCCCGTAGGTGAGGAAGAGGAACCCGAAGCGGATGCAGAGCGTCGCCGACCGTTCCCATCCATCCGCGGGCGTTCCGCGCCGCAGGGCCAACGCGGTGCCGATCCCCGCCGCCGCGCCGGCGGTGAAGCCGGCGTAGCCGAGGAAGCTCGCGGCCACGTGGACGACCAGCCAGTTGCTCCGCAGGGCGGGGACGAGGGGGCGGATCGAGGGGTCGAGGGTGGATGCGCCGGCGAGACAGGCGGCGCAGACGAACGGCGCCAGCGCCGCGGGCTCCCGCATCCGCCGGGGGACGAGGAGCGCAAAGGCCACGGCCCACGATGCCCAGGCGAGAAAGACGGCGGTCTCGTAGAGGGTGGTCAGGGGGGCGTGCCCCGCGTGCATCCACCTGAGAACGATGCCGAGCGAGAGGGCCGCGAAGCCGCCGGTCGCCGCCGAGATCGAGATCCGGTACAGGGAGGCGGGTCTCCCCAGCAGGTACAGGACGCCCGCGACGCAGGCGGCCAGGTAGAGCGCCAGGGCGGCGTTGATCAGCGCGGGGTCCATGCGTCCTCCTCCCCGGGGCCGCCGCGCGCCGTCCAGAGCGTGACGCCGAGGGCGAGCAGGGCGAAGCCGCAGTAGACGAGCGGGACGCCCGGGTCGCGCACGAACTCGAGCCCGCTCCACTGCCATCCTGTGCGGTCGTACGTCGACTGGTAGACTTTCCAGCCGCCGATCCTGAGCGGGCGGTTGACCTCGATCCTCCCCTTCGCCGCCGGGGCGCCGTCTCGGAGGATGGTGACCTCCGACGCGTACGATTGCACCCGCTCGGAGCCGCGGTCCAGGAAGACGATGCGCCCGCTCCGCAGGGTCCGGCTCAGCCCCAGGGGAGGGAAGCCGGGGAAGCGGGCGAGCAGCCAGCCGCGTTCCGTCTCCCCGCCCGCGCGCACCTCGACCTCGAGCGCCGGATTGTTGGGGGAGGCGCTCCGCTCGACGATCTCCCCCGACGCGGCCACCTTGAAGTCGGGGATATAGCGCAGGGGGAGGACCCGCAGCCCCTCCGGACCGGTCCATCGCCCGATACGGACCCGGTATAGTTCCATCCCTTCCGCGCCGGGGACGCTGATGCCCAGTTCCAGCGCGCCCCCCGGGTAACGCTCCACGGCGAAACGGTCGAGCCGGAGGGAGAAGCCGGGGTCGAAGCTCCCCCCCTTGCCGTCATCGAACGCGCGGACCTCCTGGCCGGGGTAGAGCTGCACCCGCCCGCGCATCCCCGCCCGGGCGCCCACGAATCCCCCGAGCAGTATGAGCATCGCGCCCAGGCGCATGAGGACGGCCCGGGGCGCCCGGCTGCCTGGCAGGAGGACGCCGAGCAGGAGATTGAGGAAGAGGAGGGCGCAGAGGAGGGAGAAAAGAGGCGAACCGGCGAACGCCGCGGCGCGCGGCGGCGGCAGCAGGGAGCCGGCGGCCGAGAGGAATCCGAGGCAGACGAGGAGCCCCGCGGAGACGCCGGGAGAGGCGCAGAGCACCGGGAACCGTTTCATCGCGCGCCAGGCGCCCTCCCCGCCCCGGTCCGGGCGACTAGAGCGCCCGCATGAAGGCGACCAGATCCTTCTTCTCCTGCGCGCTCAGCTTCAGATCCAGGATCAGATTGAAGAACTCGGCCGTGTCCTCCAGCGTCAGCAAACGCCCGTCGTGCAGGTACGGCGGCGAGTCCTTGATCCCGCGCAGCGGGAAGGTCTTGATCGGCCCCTCGGCGCGGATATACTGCCCGTTGATCATCCGCGGCGCGTAGAAGCGCTCGACCTGGAGGTCGTACATACCGTTGTCGGTGTAGTAGGGGGCCGGGTGGCACTCCGCGCAGCGGCCCTTGCTGAAGAAGACGGCCTCCCCCCTGAGCTCGGACTCGGTGGCCGCGTCCTTCCTCAGCCGCCCGAAGACGTCGAGCTTCGGCGCGGGCGGGAAGTCCAGCAGCGCCTGGAACTCGGCCATGAAGTGGACCTGGCTGCCGCGCTCGAGGATGTTGGCGCCCTTCTTCGTGGCCATCACCGGGTCGCCGTCGAAGTACGCGGCCCGCTGCTCGAACTCGGTAAAATCCTCGACGCTCTTGAGCCCGCGCTGCGACCCGAAGAGGCGCTGGATATTGACGCCGCGCAGCGACGGGACGTCGAGCCTGCTCCGGTGGCTCTGCGGCCGGATGTCGCCCACGAGGTGCGTGGCGGCGACGGTATGGCCGTTGGCGTGGCAGTCGAAGCAGGTCACGCCGAGGCTCGGCTTCTCGGATTTGCGGTCCTCGGTCGCGTTGAACTGCTGCTGCGGGAACTGCGTCACGAGGAGCCGCAGCCCCTCGAGCTGCTTGGGGTTCAACAGCCCGTTGAAGAGGATATGGTAGTTGTCGATGGTGACGTTGCGCCCCTGCGAGACATCGCCCATGCCCTTGTGCGTGGTGAGGTACATCGGGGCCGGAAACTCGGGGAGGAAATGCTCCGGCAGGTCGAAGTCCATGTCGAACCGCTTCAGCCGGTCGAACTCCTTCAGCACCATCTCCGGGAAGACCATTCCGCCGACCTCATGGACCGGATGGGGGAGCGGGAGGTACGGGAAGACGCCCTTCTCCTTGATCTCCTCCGGGCTCATCGCGGCGAGCGTATCCCAGGTGAGGCCGTTCTTCAGCCTCGCCGTGGGGCCGACGGGGAGCGGTTTCCCCCCCGACATCGTCGCGTCGTCGGCGATATTCTTCGACAGGTCGTAGCGCTCGTTGAGGAGGTCCATCTGGCGTTTCATCCGCGCCGGCTTGGCGGCGATGTCCTTGTGCATCGTCTCCTCGAACGGCTCCGTCACCACCACCGGGGAGTAGCTGGACTCCCACGCGGGTTCGATCCTGGGCCGCGAGGCCTCCTCGGCGGCGAGGAGACCCGCGCAGGCGGGCGCGAAGACGAGACACAGGGCGATCAAAACGGGCGCGGATCTCTTCATCATCTCCTCCTTGACGGCGCGGCCGTCAGACGGCGCAGGCGGCGGCGCGTCTCGCCGTTTCCCGCGCGCGGGCGAACTCCCCGATAGACTCCTCTATCATGGCCCGGGCGTTCCTCATCGCCGCGAGGCGGGCCTGTTTCGGCGCCTCCGCGAGCGCGTCGACGCAGCGCAGCGTATAGAGCGTCACCCCCCCGATCGACGCGACGCGGGGGTCCACGTCAGGCGGGTCGGCGAGATCGACGATGCAGAGGGGCCGGCCCCCCCGTCGTTTCATCGCCTCCCCGATCGTCGCGTACCCTACGACCTGGTGCGGGGCGCCGGTGGCGGCAAGGAGGATATCCGTCTCATCCAGCGCCTTGGAGACGGCGCCGAACGGTATGCACGCGGCGCCGCACTGCCCCGCGACGATGCGCGCGTTCTCCTCGGAGCGCGCGGCGAAGCGGATCGCGCCGCACCCGTTCGCGGCGAGGTTGAGGGCGGCGAGCTTTCCCATCTGCCCCGCGCCGAGGACCAGGGCGCGCGCGCCCTCGAGCGTCCCGAGCCGCCGCCGGACGAGCGTCACCGCGAGCGAGGCGGCGGAACAGACGCCGCGGTCTATGCCGGTCCGCGTCCGGACCCGCTTGGATACGTTCAGGCACTTCTGGAAGAGCCGGTTGAGCACGGGCCCGGTGCAGCCGGCGGCGTGCGCGGCGTGGTATGCCTCCTTCACCTGGGCGACGATCTGCTTCTCCCCGACGATGGATGAGTCGAGGCCGCAGACGACCTCGAAGAGGTGCCGCACCGCGTCCCCCTCCTCGAAGACGGAGATCGACGCCCCCGGCGCGGCCGGGTCGACCCCGTGCGCGAGGCGGAGGTAGTCCGCGATCGGCCCCGGGATCCCGACGCCCTCCTCCAGCGCGGCGTAGATCTCGAAACGCAGGCAGGTGGAGAGGATGACGGCCTCGAGGACGCCGGGTGCGCTCCGCAGGGAGCGGGTCTCGGCGAAAAGAAGCTCCCGGGGGATGAAGATGCGCCCGCCTCGCGGGGAGGAGACGCGCGCCCGCTGTGAAAGGCAGACGATGCGGCGACGCATATCTCATCCCTCCGTGAATAATTCCTTATAGCACAAGATCCCGCCCGGAACAACCGAAATCCTCCGCTATCTTCCCGCACCCTCCCCCGCACATTGAGGCGCCGTGCCGCCGGTTGTAGTACACTACCCGCATGGACCGGACCGTGCACGCCGCGTTACCTCCCTCCCGCGCGGTGTATCTGCGCACCTACGGCTGTCAGATGAACGAACTGGACTCCGAGACGATCGCGGGGCTGTTCGAGCAGGACGGATGGGCGCTCACGGACCTCGAGCGGGAGGCGGATTTCGTCGTGTTCAACACCTGCGCCGTCCGGCAACATGCCGAGGACCGGGTCTGGGGGGCTCTGTTCGCCCTGAAGGAGCGCGCCGCGCGGGAACCGGGTTTCGGGGTGGCCGTCTGCGGCTGCATGGCCCAGGCGCGGGCGGCGGAGATCGCCCGGCGCTGCCCGTGGGTTCGGGTCGTCTGCGGCACGCGGTCGTTCGACCGGCTCCCCGCGCTCGTCGCAGAGGCGGAGCGGGAGGGGAGGACGCTGATCGATGTCGCGACCGACAGGGAGCCGCCGCACGGGTCCCTTCCCCGGAGGCGGGGGGGGCGCCTCAAAGGGTTCGTCGCGGCGATGCGGGGCTGCGGCGCCTACTGCGCCTACTGTATCGTGCCGTACGTGCGGGGGGGGGAGGTCAGTCGGCCGCCCGGGGAGGTCGTCGCGGAGGTGAAACGGCTCGCGCGGGACGGCTGCCGCGAGTTGATGCTGCTGGGGCAGAACGTCAACCGCTACTCCTCCGAACGGGTCTCGTTCGCGGGGCTCCTCAGACGCGTCGGCGCCGTCGAGGGGATCCTCCGCGTCCGTTTCATGACCTCGCACCCGCGGGATTTTCCCGAGGAGCTCATCGACGCGATGGCCGAGACGCCCCGGGTCTGCCCGCACCTCCACCTGCCGCTCCAGTCCGGATCGGACCGGATACTCTCCCTGATGAACCGCGGCTACACGATCGCCCACTACCGCATCCTCGTCGAACGCCTCCGGGAACGGGTGCCCGGCATCGCCGTCACCACCGACCTGATCGCGGGGTTCCCGGGGGAGACGGAGGAGGATTTCAGGGACACCCTCCAGGCGCTGGAGGAGATCCGGTTCGACGACGCGTTCGTCTTTAAATACTCCGACCGCGAGGGGACGCGGGCGGCGCGGATGGGCCCGAAGGTGCCCCCGGAGGAGATCAGGCGGCGGCACGCGGCGATCCTGCGGCTCCAGGGCACCATCAACGCCGAGAAGCACGCCTCGGCGGCGGGCACGGAGGTCGAGGTGCTCGTCGAGGGGGTGAGCCGCCGGAACCCGAACCGCCTCTTCGGCAGGACGGCGGAGAACCGTCGCGTGGTCTTCGCGGGGGGGCGAGGATTGACAGAGAGACTTGTTCGTGTTATAATTACAGATACTACGCCGATCACGCTGATCGGCGATGTCAGGGGGTGAAGAGGATGCCTCCGGTTGCAGTCAAGGACCCGATGCCAGAGAAGACGGTCGTCAAGCTCATCGCCGCCCTGGTGATCTGCATCGTGCTGATCGTGTTCGCCATCCAGAACTTCGGCCACGAGTGCCGGATCAGGCTCTTCTTCTGGAACATCGGGAAGTGGCCGGTCAGCGTCATCATCTTCGTCTCGATCCTGATCGGGGTGCTGATCGCCGTCTGCGAGATCCTCCCGCACGTGATGCGCCTTCGCAGGCGTCTGCAGGATGCCGAGGAAGCGCTGAGGAACGCCGTCGCCGCGCGCGCCGCGCGCGACAGGACCCCGCCGCATCCCTGAACCCCCTCCGTCTCCCCCCTCCGGCCCTGTGGCGAAGCGGCGATTTCTGCTACAATGCCGCCATGCAGCTCACGCCGATGATGCAGCAGTACCGCCGGATCAAGCGCGAGACCCCTCCCTCGATCCTGATGTTCCGCCTCGGCGATTTCTACGAGATGTTCTTCGAGGACGCCGTCACCGCCTCGCGCGTCCTGGGGATCACGCTCACCGGGCGCGAGAGCGGGAAGGGGAACCGGGTCCCGATGTGCGGGGTCCCCTACCACGCGGCGCAGGAGTACATCGCCAAGCTGATCCGCGCCGGGCACAAGGTGGCCGTCTGCGACCAGATCGAGGACCCGTCGCTCGCCAAGGGGCTCGTGAAGCGGGAGGTGACGAGGGTCGTCACGCCCGGGACCGCGCTCGAGGAGGAGCTGCTGGGGGCGGGGAGCAACAACTATCTCGCGGCGATCCACCGCGCGGGGGGCCTCTACGGGCTCTCCTGCCTCGATCTCTCCACCGGCGAGTTCCTCGCGACCGAGCTTTCGTGCGAGGCGGACCTGCTGAACGAGATCGCCCGGCTGTCGCCGAGCGAGTTTTTGCTCCCCCGCGCGCTCGCCGAGGACGCGGCGTTCATGAAGGCGCTCCGGCGGGTGTCGGACAAGCTGGTCAATCCGTGCGACGACTGGCTCTTCGAGCGGGAGGGCGCCTTCCGGCGTCTCCGGGAGCTCTTCCGCACCCAGTCGCTCGACGGCTTCGGCTGCGCCGGGCTCACCGTCGCCGCCTCGGCGGCCGGGGCGGCGGTCCAGTACCTCAAGGACGCCGGGCACGCCTCGCTGGCCCACGTGACGAAGATCGTCCCGTACGCGGCGGACCGCGCGCTGGTGATCGATCTCGCCACCCAGCGCAACCTCGAGCTCGCGCGCAACCTCCGCGACGGTGGGCGCGAGGGGACCCTGCTCGCCGTCCTGGACCGCACCGCGACCGCGATGGGCGCGCGCCTGCTCAAGGGGTGGCTCCTCCGGCCCCTCGCGGACCCGGATGAGATATCGGCCCGCCTCGACGGGGTGGAGGAGCTCGCCGGGAACCCGGCGGCCGCGGCCGCCCTCGCGCGCCTCCTCGCCGACTTCAAGGACACCGAGCGCCTGATCGCCCGGATCGACTGCGGGCGCGCGAACGCGCGCGACCTCCTCTCCCTCGGGCAGTCGCTCGCGCTCCTGCCCGCGCTCGCGGAAACGGTCGCTTCGCTGAAGGCGCCGATCCTCGCCGGCGCCCGGGGCCTTCTCGAGGACGCCGGTGATCTCGCGGCGCTCATCGAGAAGGCGATCGATCCGGCCGCCCCGCTCACAATCCGCGAGGGCGGGATCATCCGCCAGGGGTACGACGCGGCGCTCGACGAGGTCCGGGCCGTCTCCCGCGGGGGCAAGGAGTGGATCGCCGCGCTCCAGAAACGCGAGGCGGAGCGGACCGGGATCAGGTCGCTGAAGGTGGGCTACAACAGGGTCTTCGGCTACTACCTCGAGGTGACGAAGGCCAACCTCGGGATGGTGCCGCCGGACTACGTCCGGAAGCAGACCCTCGTCAACGCCGAACGGTTCGTGACCCCGGAGCTCAAGGAGCACGAGGAGCGGGTGCTCAACGCCGAGGGGAAGGCCGCGGCGATGGAGTACGAGCTGTTCGGCGCGATCCGCGAGCGGGTCGTGGCCGAGACGGAGCGGATCCAGCGGATCGGCCGGGGCGCCGCCCTGTTGGACGTGCTGCAGGCGCTCGCGTCCGTCGCGAAACGCAACAACTACGTCCGCCCCGTCGTCAACGGCGCCGATCTGATAGAGATCGTCGACGGCCGGCACCCGGTGATCGAACTCTCCCTCGCCGGGGAGCGGTTCGTCCCCAACGACACCCTGCTCAACACCGAGACCGATCAGCTTCTCATCATCACCGGCCCGAACATGGCGGGGAAGTCGACCTACATACGGCAGACGGCGCTCATCGTCTTGATGGCGCAGATGGGGAGCTTCGTCCCCGCCGCCCGGGCGACGATCGGCGTCGCCGACCGGATCTTCACGCGCGTGGGGGCCTCCGACGAACTCTCCCGGGGGCAGAGCACCTTCATGGTCGAGATGAACGAGACGGCGAATATCCTCAACAACGCGACCGAGAGGAGCCTGATCGTCCTGGACGAGATCGGGCGGGGGACCAGCACCTTCGACGGCATCAGCATCGCCTGGGCCGTGGCCGAGTACCTGCACAACACGCCGGCGGTGCGGGCCCGCACCCTTTTCGCCACGCACTACCACGAACTCACCGAGCTCCAGATGAACCTCCCCGGGGTGAAGAACTACAACGTCGCCGTCCGGGAGTGGAACGACGAGATCATTTTCCTCAGGAAGATCGTCCCCGGCGGCACCGACAAGAGCTACGGGATCCACGTGGCGCGGCTTGCGGGGCTGCCGGGGAGGGTGATCGAACGGGCCAAGGACATCCTCAACGCCCTCGAGGATGGGTGCATCCGCGAGGAGCGGCTCCCGCAGCCCGAGGAGCAGGCGGGGGGCCCGGCGCCGCCCCGGCAGATGAGCCTCTTCGATGCGCGCCCGAGTCCGATCGCGGAACAGCTCCGGCGGCTGGACCTGGACCGGATGACGCCGTTGGAGGCGATGCACCTCCTCAAACGGCTCAAGGAGATGAACGATGGGTAACATCAGCGTGCTCCCCGAGGCGGTGATCAACAAGATCGCCGCGGGCGAGGTGGTGGAGCGCCCCGCCTCGGTGGTCAAGGAGCTCGTCGAGAACGCCCTCGACGCCGGCGCCTCGCAGGTGGAGGTCGAGATACGCAACGGGGGGAAGTCGCTCGTGCGGGTGCGCGACGACGGGTGCGGGATGGGGCGCGACGACGCCGTCCTCGCGATCGAGCGCCACTCGACGAGCAAGATCGCCGGGGCGGACGACCTCTTCGCCGTCCGCACGATGGGGTTCCGCGGGGAGGCGCTCCCCTCGATCGCGGCCGTCTCGCGGCTCGAGATCGTCACGAAGGAGAAGGGGGCGCTCGCCGGGACCAGGTTTTCGGTCGAGGGGGGGCGCGCCGGGGAGGCGCGCGACGCCGGCGCCCCGGAGGGGACCGAGGTGACGGTCCGCGACCTCTTCTTCAACGTCCCCGCGCGGCGCAAGTTCCTCAAGTCGGAGGCGGCGGAGAACTCCCGCATCGCCGCCGCCCTCACGGCGGAGGCGCTCGCCCGCCCGGGCACCGGGTTCTCCCTGCGCGCCGACGGGGAGGAGCTCCTCAAGGCGCCCCCGGCGGCCTCCCCGCGGGAGAGGATCGCCTCCCTCTTCGGCGCGGAGCTCGCGGCGGCGCTGCTTTCGTTCGAGGCGTCGGCGGGGGGGGCGCGCGTGCGCGGCTTCGTCAGCCCGCCCGGCATCACGCGCGGGAACCGCGCCGTGCAATACCTGTTCGTGAACGGGCGGCCGGTGCAGGACCGGATCCTCTCGTTCGCCGTCTCGGACGCCTGCGACGGGTTCATACCGGCCCGGCGGTACCCGGTCGCGTTCGTCTACCTCGAGATCGAGCCGCGGGAGGTGGACGTCAACGTGCACCCGGCCAAGCGGGAGGTGCGTTTCCGTAACGCCGCCCTCGCAAGGGATCTCGTGCGCAACGCCGTCTCGCAGGCCCTTGGAGGAACGGGGCGGCCCCGCGCGGCGGGCCCGGCCTTCACCTACGAGTCGCGCGCGCGGGAGGGGGCCGTCGAGCGGGTGCCGGTCGCCGCGGAGGGGGGCGTGCCCCGCCCGCCGGAAACGAGCGCGCGCCCGCCCCTGGGCGCCGAGACGGCCGTTCTGCCGCTCGAGGAGGCCGAACCGGCGCACCGGCTCCGCGTCGTCGGGCAGGTGAAGAACCTCTACGTCGTCTGCGAGGACGCCGACGGCATCGCCGTGGTCGACCAGCACGCCGCACACGAGCGGATACTGTTCGAGAAGGTGATGCGCGCGCGGGAGGAGGGGGGGGGCGAACTCCAGCGGCTCCTCATCCCGTCGATCGTGGAGCTTTCGGCGCACGAGCGGGCGCTCGCCGCGGAGCACCTCGAGGCGTTCCGGTCGCTCGGGATCGGCCTGGAACCGTTCGGGAAACACGCGCTCAAGGTGGACCATCTCCCGGCGTGTCTCGGGGCGGCCGACCCGGAGGCGCTCCTGCGCGACGTGCTGGCCGAGCTCGCGGCGGAGGGGAGGAGCCGGGCGGTCAGGGACGGGGTCGCCGCTGCGGTCGCGGCGAAGGTCTGCCGCGCCGCCGTGAAACGGCGGGATCCGTTGCGGGGCGAGGAGCTCCGGCGCCTCGTGGACGACCTGATGCGCTGCCGCTCGCCGTTTACCTGTCCGCACGGGCGCCCGACCGTCATCCGCATCCCCGCCGCGGAGCTGGACAGGAGGTTCGGGAGGACGTGACGCGTCCGCCGCGGGTGCGGATGATCCCAAGCAGGAAGGATGCGGGGAGGCGGGTGGTGCAGCGGATCTTCGCGGCTACCCGCGGATCGGGAATCGATCCCGAAGGCGTGAAGGACGCCACGGGGCGATTCGGCCCACACGGCGTTTCGGGGTGAAAAGAATGCCCCTCGTGACGAGGGGCATTCGCACGACCTGGTCCTGCGCGCCGCTACTGGAGATCCTTGCAGCAGATCTTGCAGAACGCCGCGCAGCCGGCGGTCTTGGCGGCGTCGGCGGTGGGGAAGCACTTGACATCCTTTCTCGGGAAAAACTTGCAGGCCTTCCGGTGGCATTTCCCGAGGGTCGGCTTTCCGTCCTGCATCCGCTCCCTGCAGCAGAAATCCCCCTCCGCCGCCGGGGCGGCCGCGGGAGCCTCCTTCACCTCTGCGGCCGATTCCGCCGCGGGGGCCTGCGGCTTCTCGGCATCCGGCGCCTCCTGGGCAAAGAGGACGCCGGCGAAGGCGAGAAGGACCATCGCGATCGCGTATCGTTTCACGTTACCTCCTCCGTGGTTGGATGGTGACTACCCGTTTTCCATGGTCCGCCATAGGCAAAAAAATTGCAAGAAGATTCGGGGGCCGCGCGGGGGGCGCGAACCCCTTGATTCCGCCCGGAACCTCTGTTACCCTCCGGCCGTCCATCGGATGCGTTCGACCCCCGGGGATCCTGTGACCGCTCCCGTTCTGTTTCTCGTGGGCCCGACGGCCTCGGGCAAAAGCGATGTCGCCGTCGCGCTCGCCGCGCGCCTCGGCGGGGAGATCGTCTCCGCCGATTCGATGCAGGTCTACCGGGGCCTCGACATCCTCTCCGCCAAGCCCGGCCCCGCCCTGCGGGCGCGCGTCCCCCACCACCTCCTCGACGTCGCCGAACCGTGGGAGCGGTTCGACGCGGCCCGCTACGCCCGCCTGGCGAAGGCGGCGGTGGAGCGGATACGCGGGCGCGGGCGCACGGCGATCGTCGCGGGGGGCGCCGGGATGTACGTGCGCGCCCTGGCCGACGGGCTCTTCGAGGGGGCGGGGCGCGACGACGCCCTCCGGGAGCGCCTCGAGCGGCTCGCCGACGCCTCCGGCGAAGAGGCGCTCCACAGGCGGCTCCAGGCGGTCGACCCCGCGGCCGCCGCGCGGATACACCCGCACGACCGCAGGCGGATCGTCCGCGCCCTGGAGGTGTTCGAGGCGTGCGGGCGTCCGATCTCGTCGCTCCAGAGGGAGTGGGGCAGGGGAGGGGGGAAGGTCGTGCCCGGCGCCGCGTGGTTCAGCCCGACCCTCGCCTGCGCCTGCGTCTTCTTCGGGCTGCGGCGCGGCAGGGAGGATCTCGCCCGGAGGATCGAGGCGCGGACCCGGGCGATGCTCGCGGCGGGGGCCGTCGCGGAGGCCCGGGCCCTCTCCTCCCGAAGCGGCGGGGCGGGCGCGACGATCCTGCAGTCGCTCGGCCTCAAGGAGTTCGCCGGCGTCATCGAGGGGGGGTGCGGAGTCGACGAGGCGGCCGAGACGATCGCGCGGGCGACGCGCGCCTACGCCAGGAGGCAGTACGGCTGGTTCACGCGCGATCCGAGGATCCTCTGGATCGACGTCGCCTCGGACGAGGCGGCCGCGGAGACGGCGGGGCGGATCCTGGGCCGTCTCGACAGCGCACGATGAGGCCGCAATGACCGGACACCGCACAGACCCCGGCTCGACGGCGCGCCCGCCCGAGCGCGCGATCCTCGTCGGCCTCGAGGTCGGCGGGGTCCGCCGGTGGCAGGTCGAGGACCACCTCGCCGAACTCTCCCACCTCGCCCGGACCGCCGGGGCGGAGGTGGCGGGCACGCTCGTGCAGAAACTTTCCTCCCCCAACCCCGCCTACTACGTGGGGAGGGGGAAGGCGGAGGAGCTGCGCCTTCTCTGCGCGCGGGAGGGGGCGACGCTCGCCGTCTTCGACGACGAGCTGAGCCCCGCGCAGGTGAAAAACCTCCAGGAGCTCACCGGGCGCCGGGTGATCGACCGGACCGAACTGATACTGGACATCTTCGCCCTGCGCGCCCGTTCGCGCGAGGGCAGGATACAGGTCGAACTGGCCCAGCTCCGCTACATGCTCCCCCGCCTCACGAGGGCGTGGACGCACCTGTCGCGGCAGGAGGGCGGCATCGGCACCCGCGGGCCCGGCGAGCAGCAGCTCGAGGTGGACCGGCGGCGCATCCGGGAGAAGATCCGGCGGCTCAAGGAACGGCTCGCGGACGTCGAACGGGAGCGTCAGACGCAGGGGACGCGCCGGCGGAGGCGGGAGATCCCCGTCGCGGCGCTCGTCGGCTACACCAACGCGGGGAAATCGACCCTCATGAACGCGCTCACCTCCGCGGGGGTCCGTGTCGAGGACCGGCTCTTCGCGACGCTTGACCCGACCACGCGCGTTCTGCCGCTGCCCGGGGGGCGCAAAGCCCTCCTGACGGACACGGTGGGGTTCATTCGCAAGCTCCCGCACCACCTCGTCGAGTCGTTCAAGGCGACGCTCGACGGGGTGCGGCAGGCCGATCTTCTGCTCCACGTCATCGATTCCGCCCACCCGCAGGTCGAGGAGCAGATCCAGGCCGCCTTCAGGGTGCTAGGCGAGATCGGGGCGGGCGAGAAACCGTGCATCGCGGTCTTCAACAAGATCGACCTTCTCCCGGAGGAGGCGCGGCTGCAGCGCCTCGCCCGCGGCTTTTCGATGCACGCCGCGGTCTCCGCCCTGCGCGGGACCGGCTGCGACGCGCTGCGCCTCTTGGTGGCGGCGGAACTCGGGCGCGGACTGATCCGCTGCCGCCTCGTCCTGCCCCAGGCGGAGGCGGCCCTGCTGTCGAGGATCTACGAGGAGGGGACCGTATTCTCCCGCTGCTACGAGGGGGATTGCGTGGTCATCACGGCGGAGATCCCCCCGTCCCTCGCCCGGGAGACGGCGCAGTACCGGGCATGACGCGCCCGGTGGCGGCGTCGGGGCCGCGGCGAACGGAACGGAGGAGGGCGCAGAGGAGCAGCCCCGCCGCCAGCGCCGTCGCCGCCAGGCTCGTGCAGGCGCCCGCCGCGAACGACGCGGGCGCATAGCTGAATCGCACCCGGTGCGCGCCCTTCTTCAGGGGGACCGCCCTGAACAGGTAGTGGGCGCGGTGGATCGCCCCGGGGGCGCCGTCGACCGAGACCTTCCATCCGGGGAAGAATATCTCGGAGACGAACAGGAACGAGTCCCCGTCGGCGACCGTCTCGATGTCGATGCAGTCGGGGGTGTACCGCGCGACTCGGGCGCTCCCGCGCGTCGCCGGGGAGAAGTCGAACCCCTCCAGCCCCTCGGCGGACTCCAGCAACACCGTCGCCGCCGGATCGAACCCTTCGTCCCCCAGGATCTCCAATATCCGGGCCCGTTCGGGCACCAGTGCGAAACGCGGGACGATGAATGCCCGGGGGTAGAAATGCCTGCGGGCGGAGACCTGCATCCACACGGCGCCGTCCCGCCTGAACGGGGCGACATGGTACTTGACGTTCATCAGGCCGCTCATCTTCGTGTCCAGATCGGGCAGGAGGAAAAACCTCGAGGTCGGCTGTATCCCGCCGAGGTCGTGGGAACCGGTGGCGTTGTAGATCAGGTAGCGGAGGGTGTCGGCCAGGATGGCCGGGCTGTAGCCGCCGATGTTCTGCAGGGAGTAGACCATCGGCAGGTTGAGGCCTATCCGCCTGTCGAGGATCGAGACGCGGTAGAGGCCCGGGTCGCGCTCGAAGAAATCGAATACGGGGGGCTTCGCGCCCGCCGCGGCCGCGTCGCCGAACCGGAGGTAGCCGCGGCCGAAGGAGAGGAGGTCGGCGAGCGCGAGGACGAGCAGGAGCGCCTTGAGCGGCCTGGGGCCGACCGCCCCGCCGGCCCGCAGGCGGAGGCACGCCAGGCAGGCGGCGAGCGGCAGGAGGAAGGCGCAGATCCCCCGGACGGCCCCCCCGGCGGAGGGCCCCGGCCCGTGGCCGCGGAGCGCGCATGCCGCCAGGGCCAGGCCGAAGAAGGCGAGGAAGGCGGCGCACACGGCTCCTCCCGGCCGCGGCGCGAGGCGGGAGGCGGGAGGCGTCCCGGCCGCCCGGTCCAGCGCGAGGGCCGAGAGCACCGACAGCGCCGTCATGTACGGGAGGAAGAACCTCAGCGGCAGTTGGAGCGCGGGGCGGAGCGGCGGGACGGCGGCGAGCAGGCGATGGAGCGGCGTCGCCTCCCCGAGCGCGGCGAGGAGCGAGAAGACGGCGAGGATGCCGTAGAACGCGGCGAGCCCCGTGCGCGCCCCGGTCGCGGCCAGCAGGGCGAGGAGGAACGGGACGGCGCCCGCGTAGATGCCCCCGGTCACCTCGTCGAGCTCGCCCTCGCCGGGGGCGAGCGCGGGCACGAGCAAAGCGGGGAGCCGTCGAGGGGAGAGGGAGAGCCCCGCGGTCCCGGGCGCGCCGGCGGTCGCCCGCAGCGAGTGACGGTACGCCTCCGCGAACGGGAGGAGTGCCACGGCGGCGAGCGCGGTTCCCAAGGCGACGACCGCGGCCCCGATGCGCACCCGCCGCGCCAGTTCCGCCCGGTTGCCGGCGAGCGCCGGGCCGCGGAGCAGGAAGAGGAGATAGGCCCCGGCGGTGCAGAGGCCTATCAGCGCCATCTGCGGATGCCCGGCCAGGAACTGGAGCCCCACGGCGATGCCCGCGAAAGTCGGGTATGCGAGCCCGCGCCGCTCGGAGGCCCGCTGGACCAGGAGGAGGATCAGCGGCAGCCAGGCGCAGGAGGAGATGATCGAGAGCTGCTCCGTGTGTACGATGCTGAATCCGTTGTAGCCGAAGACGCAGGCGCCGAACAGGGACGAACCGCGTGAGATCCCGAGCCCGCGCAGGTACAGGTACATGAAGAGGGAGGCGAGGAAGAGGTGGAGGGCCGCGAAATGGGCGATCGCCCTGAAGATCGAGAGCGGGAGGAAGAGGAGGTTGAAAGGATAGAAGAGCGCGGTCTGTATCTCCGCGCCGCCCGGGAGCCCGGCGAAGATGTACGGGTCCCAGAGGGCGATGCGGCCATCCCGGTACATCCGCGCCGCGGCGGATCTGAACGGGTAGAAGAAGGAGAGATGGTCCTCGAAGAGGAGCGCCTGCGTTCCGAACGTCGCCGGGAAGAGGAGGAGATGCGGCAGCAGGAGCAGGAAGACGACGATGAGCGCCGCGGTGTACCTGTGCATTCGCGTCGCGCCCCGTGCGAAGACGAGGGGCGCCTCCCGGATCAGAGCCGCACGTCGCCGAGCGAGAGCCACCCGTCGCGGGTGACGATGCCCGGCCTCGCGGCGAATTGTCGCACCCTGCAGGGGGGGAAGGTGTCGATCGGGAGCATCTGGAGCGAGTAGACGCCGCGGGGAAGATCCGGCGGGACGGCGACGAAGTGGCGCGCCTGTATCCGCTCCCCCTCCTCCCACTCCGAGGTGGGGTGGAGATGGTGGCAGATGCAGGCCACCTGGCGCAGCAGCTCCCCCCCCTCCGGCCCCCGCATCCTCAAAATCAGCGACAGATCCCCCCGGCCCGCGCCCGCGGCCTCCCAGAGGGAGCTGACGCGGATCTGGCGCATCCCCCGCGCCTCCTCCGGCGCGAGCTCCGCCTTTCTCAGGAGGAGGCCGTCGAACGCCGCCAGGATGCCTTCGCCACCGCCGCCCGGGGCGAGCCGCTCCCAGAGCGCGACCGCGTCGGGCGACCCGCGCCGGTACAGCGCGATCTGGCCGACGATGCGCACGAGGCCGAGTTCGTTCCGGGCCAGATACTCCCTGAAGCGCGCGGGGCTCCTGCGCGGGTCGTAGAATTTCACGAACGTGGTCGGGTCCCCGAAGTCGATCAAGGCGCACTGGATGTCGGCGCGCCCGGGGTAGGGGCTCGGGAGGTCGCCGAAACGCCCCGCGAGCACCCACGGGATCGAGTCGAGCTCCTTCCGGCTCGAGAGGGCGGTGAAGAAGCCGAAGTTCGTGGCCGCGGGGAGGCCGTCGGGGACGGCGCGCACCAGCTCCCATTTCGCCGCGGCCATCGGGTCGGTCCGGGGAAGGCAGTCGACCGCCCCGCGCCAGGAGTCCGACAGGAGATGGAGCTGCGGCCCGAGGCGCCAGCTGAATCCGATCCCGGCGACCGCCAGGATCGCGGCCGCCGGACGCCGGAACGCGGCGGCGCCGAGGAGCCCCTGCAAACGCCTGAATCCCGCGATCCCTGCGATGAAGACGAACGGGATGATCGGGGCGTTGTACTGGTAGATGATGTCGGCGACGTACGGTTTCGTGGCCAGCAGGTTGAGCAGGAGGGGGGGGAGGCAGAGGAACAGGGCGCCGGGGGCCAGGAGCGGGAGAAAGGCGAGGGGGGCGAAGAGCCGGAACAGGTAGAGGAGCTTGGCCGGCCGCAAGACGATCCCCAGGATCAGAAGCGGCCGGCGGACGATGTTCGCGGCCACCGCCCCCGCCGACCCGCCGGCCTCCGCGTAGAACGGGAGGAACGGCGAGGGGGCGCCCCCCCTGAGGTGCGGGGCGAGCCAGAAGAAGTAGGCGCAGAACCAGCCGATGCCCAGGCAGAGCGGCGCAACGGACCAGCGCAGTCCCCTCCGCTCCCAGAGCGCGCACGCGCCGAACGCGGCGGCGACGAACGCGATCTCCTCCCGGGTGCTCATCGCGACGACGAGGAAGGCGAGGAAGGGGCCGTAGCGCATCCGCCGGTAGAAGAGGTAGGCCCACGCGAGAAGGAAGGGGGCGAAGTTGACCGTATGGACGTGGAGCAGGGTGATATAGCCCAGCGGGGGATAGAGGAGGTAGAGCAGGAGGAAGAGGAGCGGCACGGCGCCGCCGCCGATCTCCCGCTTCGCGACGAGGTAGATCGGCCATCCCGCCAGCGCCAGGAAGAGGGTCTGAAGGCACAGGAGCATGAGCGGGGACTGCCAGAGTGCGTAGAGGGGGGAGAGGAGGAGGAGGAACAGGTACGCGTGGAAGCCGAGGATGTTGCCGCCGTGCAGCGAGGAGTAGCACAGGTCGCCGCGCAGGTTGTTCCAGGCGATCTGGTTCGCGGTCGCCGTGTCGAAGTCGTAGTAGCCGAACGCCAGGTATTTCTTGACGCAGAGGGGGACGAAGGCGGCGATGTAGAGGCAGAGCAGCGATACCGCGATCGTGTCGTATTTTTTCAAGGCGATCGCTCGGGACCGGCGAACCGTGGCAAGGGTAGCACAGGGAGGGGAGGGGGGCAAGGGGCCCCGGGCGGGCTGTTTTGAACCGGCGCCGCAAAGATGCTATCCTTCGGGCGTCCGCATGAAGATCTGCATCCTCGGCAGCGGGAGTTCAGGCAACTCCATCTACATGGAGAGCGGCGGCTTCCCCCTCCTCGTCGACGCGGGGCTGAGCCGGCGGGCGCTCGCGGCGCGTCTCCTCTCGATCGGCGTCGAGATCGAATCGATCCGGGCCGTGCTGGTGAGCCACGAGCACGGCGACCATGTGCGGGGGCTGCCGGCGCTGCACCGGGCGCACGGCGTCGCCGTACACCTGAACCGCCTGACGGCGAGCGGCCTGCTCGGCCGGGATTTTCCCGCGGCGGCGTTCAACTACTTCAAAACCGGCGTGGATTTCCGCGTCGGGCCGTTCACGGTGCACCCGTTTCCGGTTCCGCACGACGCGCTCGACCCGGTCGGCTTCGTCGTTTCCGCGGCGGGATGCCGTGTGGGCATCGCGACGGATCTCGGGCATCCGTCCCCCCGGGTGATGGAGCGCCTCAAGAACTGCCGTGCGCTTATCCTCGAGTCCAATCACGATCCGATCCTCCTCGAAAACTCCGACCGCCCCCGGTCGGTGAAGGAGCGGATCCTGGGCGAAATGGGGCACCTGTCGAACCGCTCCGCCGCCGCGCTGCTCGCGGAGGTCGCCTCGGAGGCGCTCCAGGACATCTTTCTCGCGCACCTCTCCGAGGAGTGCAACCGGCCCGAGTTGGCGCGCATGAGCGCCGTGCAAGCCGCGAGGGGGAACGGTTTCGGCCATGTCGCCGTGCGCCTTTCCTGGGCCGACCGCGCGAGCGAGGTGCTGGAGTACGACTGAGGGGGATCGGGTCGGATTATCCCCTTGCGGTGCGCCGCAGGCGTGCTATACTTTTCGCGTGCGATTTCACGCGCCGGCGCGGCGCCGCGGGATCCCTTCCAGGGGTGATCATGCGCGACGACGTAGGAAGCGGCGGAGACCCGGATGCGCGGGACAGGCGGCGTTGCGCCGCCTGTCCCGCGCATCGTGCTTTGCGGACGGAGCGGCGAGCAACGCGGCCGTACACCAGAAAGGGAGGATGACGCCGATGCAAGAGCAGAAGCAGCCGAACGTGTGTCCCGATCCCCAGAAGGCGCTCCTCGACGAGGTGCTCTGCCCGGGGTGCGGCAAGTTCGTCGGCGCCTACGAGAAGTGCCCGTACTGCGGGACCGAGATGAAGAAGCGGATGAGCATCATCTTCTTCAAGCGCGCGGCGCTCGTCCTTGCCTTCGGGGGCCTCGCCCTCCTCTGGTTCACCGCCACGAAGATGCAGCCGCCGCTCATCAGGATCGGCGACGTCGACGAGAAGGATCCCAACAGCGCCCGCTACAACAACGCCGTCGTCGAGGTGCGGGGCACCGTCGAGAGCGTCCGGACGACGGGCAGGGACGGCATCTCGTTCGAGATCGACGACGGGACCGGCAACATCAAGGCGCAGGCGTTCCGCGGGCGGGAGGTGATGCGGCAGACGGGCAACACCCCCCACGTCGGGGACCAGGTCGCGGTGGTCGGCTCGATCCAGCTCACCGACAAGTACGGCACCTCGCTGATGATCAACATACCCGAGAAGGTGAAGGTCACCCCCGCCAAGGCCGAGAAGGTCCTGCTCGAGCGGATCACGCTCGACCGGAAGGGGGCGCTCGTCGAGGCGACCGGCGAGATCGTGATCGCCCGCAGGAGCGGGGACGACATCTTCCTGACCATCGGCGACGCGACCGGCCTCGTCGAGGTCCCGCTCTTCGGCCGCACCATCAGGTACGCCAAGAACAAGGAGCGCTTCAGCACCGTCGGCAGGGAGATCACGGTCATCGGTACGATCGGTGAGTACCGGGGCCGCCCCCAGATCACCATCCGCGACGTGGAGGAGATCGTCACGCTCGCCGAGGACACCATCCCGACCGACAAGATCCCCGGCCGCGAGGAGGCGGTCAAGAAGGCCGCGGAGCTCGAGTCGAAATAGCCCGCCCCCGCGGCCAGCGCCGGGGCCGTCCCGGGCGCGCCGCGGAGGACCCGTGGACACGGCGGAGGACTGACTGATGGATACGATCGCGGCGCTCCAGATACTCTTCTACACCGTCCTCGGGACGGTCATCGGGGGCGTCCTCTCGATGCTCCCCTCGCTGCACATCTTCAACGTCAGCGGGATCGCGCTCCTCATCTGGATGAAGTGGCCGTTCCTGATGCCCGAGCTGGCGCTCCCGGCGTTCTTTATGGCGATGCTGGTGGCGTGGGCCAACATCAACACCATCCCCTCGATGTTCATCGGGGCCCCCGACGAATCGGCGGTCTTCGTGGTGCTGCCGGGGCAGAAGTACATGCTGCAGGGGCGCGGCTTCGAGGCGGCGATCCTCACCGGGGTCGGCTCGCTCGGGGCCATCTTCATGATGGTGCTCCTCACGCCGTTCCTCTATCGCGCGATGCCGGTCATCAAGAACATCCGGAGCGATAACCTGGCCTGGATCATGCTCCTCTTCATCATCTACATGCTGATGAGCGAATGGCCCAAGGGGACCGGGCTGGGCAAGACCACCTGGGAGCGGTTCAAGTGGGCGTGGGCCAACCTCATCTCCGGGATCACCACCTTCGCCCTTTCGGCCTTTCTCGGTTTCATCATCCTGAACCGGACCATGGTCCCGCTCGACATGAGTTTCCAGGGGATCATGCCGGTCTTCGTCGGGCTCTTCGCGGTGGCGGGGATCATCCAGAACCTCGTCTCCAAGCAGAAGGTGCCGCCCCAGCACGAGGCCACGTCGATCGACGTGGACTACCGCCTCCTCGGGAAGGGGATCTTCGCCGGGACGATCGGCGGCGGGCTCGCGGCGACCATCCCCGCCGTCACGGGCGGCATCGGCGGCATCATCGCGGGGCACGCCACCGGGCAGCGCGACGACCGCATCTTCGTCATCTCGCAGGGGGTCTCGAAGACGATCTACTACGTCGGGGCGTTTCTCCTCTTCTTCGTCCCGACGCTCCAGCTCTCCCGCGGCGGGATGACGATCATCCTGAAGCCGCTCTTTACCCCCTACACCAACCAGGAATATTTCAGCATCCTCTCGGTGATCATGATCAGCGGCGCGTTGAGCTTTTTGATGATGTTCCCGCTGACGCGCTGGACCATCCGCCTCATCACGCGGGTCGACTACCATGTCCTCCTCTGGGGCGCCCTCGGCCTCTGCTGCCTCATCGTCGGGGGGCTCTGCGGCTGGATGGGGCTCTTTCTGATGATCGTCTCGACCGGCATCGGCCTCATCCCCGCGTTCTACCACTCGCGCAAGAGCAACTGCATGGCGGTGCTCCTCGTCTGGATGGTGCTCAGCATGAGCGGGCACGGGCCGGCGATACTGAGGTTCTTCCGTCTCGACTGAGAAAGCGCACACACAGGAGGCCAGGCTGCGATGAAAGGTCTGACGCATTTCATAAGCGGCGTCGCGATGGGGTCGTTCATCCCGGCCGCCGTCCGGATGGCCAACAACAAGATCGACAACTCCCTCATCCTCGGGCTCGGGGGGCTCTTCGGCATCATGCCCGACACCCTCGACTTCAAGGTGGGGCAGTTCTTCTCCCAGGCCGACTACGACGTCGACGTCGACCCGAACAACCTGAACCCGCAGGATATGGCGGAGCAGATCGCCAAGGGGATCAACGACGCGTGGGAGACGGGGCGGTACGTGAAGGTCCAGCTCTACCCGATCCGCCTCGGCGTGGATCTGTGGCGGCAGTACGTGGTCAAGTTCGACGGGGAGAAGAACGAGGTGGTCGTGGTGATCAACGAGATCGTCAACACCTCGCAGACCCCGTACCTCGGCACCGCGCCCAAGACCAACCGCGTCGGCCGCTGCCGCGTGAAGGGGAAGATGCTGGAGACGCACGGCAAGCCGTCGGTGGTGGATATCATGAGCGGGCCGCAGTTCGGCTTCATCAAGCGGGCGGGGCAGGTCGAGGTCGAGTTCCTGCCCTGGCACCGGACCTGGAGCCACAGCTACGTCCTCGGCTTCATCCTCTCCTCCGTCGTCTGGGTCCTCGCCTCGCTCGTCGCCGGCTGGGATAAGGGGTGGCTCTACGGCCTCGTCGCCTTCCTCGGCTACGCCATCCACATCACCGAGGACCTCACCGGCCACATGGGCGGAAGCCTCCTCTGGCCGTTCCAGAAGGACCGGACCAACGGGCTCTGCCTCTTCAAGGCAAGCAACCCGCACGCCAACTTCACCGTCGACTACATCGCGGTGACGCTGCTCCTCTTCAACCTGAACCGTTTCGCCCCGAGGCCGTACTTCGCGATGGGGGCGTGGCAGTACCTCCTCTACGTCATCGCCATCCCGCTCGTCATCTACGGGCTGATCACCAAGATCTTCGGCGAGAGGAAGGGCGAGGCGAAGAAGGAGGGGGAGATCTCCGCGGAGAAGGCGCTCGCCGAGCATCTGAAGCAGTCCAACGAGGAGATGCTCTACGAGGCTGAGGACGCGCTCCTCGGGGACGTCCAACGGTAGCTTCTTCGCCGCAGTGCCGGGGCCGGGCATGCATCCCCGCGCGGGCCGCCGCGCCGGGGGAGGATGCCCGGTTCGTTTTTTAATATATTTTTGAACGAACGCCCGCCGGCGTCGTCGAAACATCCGAAGAGGACCGATCGGGCGGGCGACCCCCTCGCGGGCGCGCCCGGTCGCCGGTGCGGCGGCCTCTCCGTCCGGTCCCCGGCCGTCCTCGAGCCCGGCCGCGGGGAGGGAGTGGCTCGCGCGGCCGGCGCGTCTTTGAGTTGCACGCCCCCCTGTAGTATAGTGTCTGGTACGCCTGGTGCGCCGCGGCGGACGCGGGGGGGTATGGAGTTCACGGAAGAGGATCTTGTACGCCGCGCGAGGGGGCGCGATCGCGACGCGTTCAGGCAGCTCGTCGAGCGGTACCGGGAGCGGGTGTACGGCATCGCCCGCGGGATGACCGGGAATCACGCCGATGCGGACGACGTCGCCCAGGAGACGTTCATCCGCGCGTACAGGAAGCTGGACGACTTCGAGGGCCGTGCACGCTTCTGCACGTGGCTGTATCGGATCGCGGTGAACTGCAGCCTCGACCTGCTCAGGAAACGGTTGCGGCGGGCGGAGTTCGACCTCGGGGACGCGGGCGGCGTGGAGGGGCTCGCCGCCGCGGGGGGACGGCACGGCGGGGACGGGGCGGCACACCGCGAGCTCATCGAGGCGATCGCGCGGGGGATCGAGTCGCTGCCCGAGAGGCACCGCGCGGTGCTCGTGCTCCACGACCTGGAGGGGCTGCCGCACGACGAGATCGGCGCCGTGCTGGGGTGCTCGCCGGGGACGGTGCGCTCCCGGCTCCACTACGCGCGGCGGAGGATGCAGCGGAAGCTGAGGGGCTTCCTCGGGTGACGGCGTGCGGGGTGGGGCGCCGGGGGATTGGGAGGGGGGACGGGGATATGAGATGCCGGAAGGCGGCGAGGCTTCTCTCCGACCAGGTCGACGGCGCGCTCGACGCGGCGGCCGGGCGCGCGGTCGAGGAGCACCTCGCGCGGTGTCCCTCGTGCGCAAACGCGCGGGACAGGATCGAGCGCACGCGCCGCCTCCTCCTCCAGGCGCGGGCGGTCCGGCCCGGCGACGGCTACTGGGAGAGGTTCTGGCCGCGGCTTGCACAAAGGCTCGACGCGGCGGAGGAGGGGAGCGGATCGATCCTCGCCTCGGTGCGCGCGTTCCTCTCCCGCCAGCGGCGTGCGGGCCTCCTCTCCCCGGCGCCCGCGCTGTCGCTCCTCGCCCTGGGCTGCTTCAGCGCGTTCCTCGTCATGCAGTTCATGCACAGACCGGGTACGGGCCGAGAGGCGCCCGCCCCCGCCCCCGCAGCTGTCGTGTCGGCGGCGCGGAACCTGCCGCGCCACGCGCCGGTCGAGGGAGCCGGGCCGCGGTTCGGGGTCGATGCGGTGCTCTGCGACGGCGCGGGGCGCACGGGGATAGACGAGTACGTGCTCCAGCCGGCGGCGCTTTTCCGGAGCGGTGGAAACGCCCGGGGGATCGACTTCGTCCTCTCGCGTCCGTCCGTCCGGTCGCGGCGCGCGGAGCCGTACGGAGCATACTGAAGGGGGCCGCCCGTCCCCCGCGGAGGGTTCGCCTGATGAAGACGCTTTTCGCGGCGCTCCTGATACTCCTCGCAGCCGTCCGGGCGGATGCGGGAGGGAAAGAGGAACCGCTGCTCGCGCGGATGGGCCGCGAACTCGAACGGTTCGCCGCCGCCGTGCGTCCCTCGGTCGTGCAGGTCATCGCCGAGTGCGATCCCTCCGCGCAGGGGGCCGGTTTCGAAGGCGGCATGCGCGGGAGGGGCGGGATCTTCCGTGCCGCCACCAGGCGTTCCGGCAGCGGCTTCTTCATCAGCCGGGACGGGCACATCCTCACCACCGCCTACGTCGTCCGCGCCGCGCGGCGGATCGTCGTCCGGCTCGACGACGGCGCCGAGCACGAGGCGCGACTGTGCGGGAGCGATCCCGGGCTAAACGCCGCGGTGCTCGGGATCGAGGGGGCGCGGCGAAACCCGCCTCCGCTCGGCGATTCCGACCGGCTGCGCCCGGGGAGTTTTGTCTTCGCGATCGGCAACCCGTTCGGTCTCGCCGGGAGCGTGATCCCGGGCGTCGTAGCGGAGCGCGGCAGAACCGTCCCCGAGATCGCCGAACTCGCGGAGCTGCTCCAGGTGAGCGCGAGCATCAACCCCGGGGACAGCGGCGCGCCGCTCGTCGACGCGGGCGGGGAGGTGGTGGGGATCCTCGCGGCCTCGATGGGCGGCCCGGGCGACGCGGGCGACGCCCCGCAGGGGATCTGCTTCGCGGTGCCGCTCAACGCCGTGAAGGGGGCCCTCCCGGCGCTCATGGCGGGAGAGGAGATCGAGCGCGGGTGGCTGGGCGTGGGGGTGCAGGAGCTCACCCCGGCGCTCCAGGCGGAGTTCGGCGTCCTCGACGGGCGGGGGGTGATGGTGGCGCGCGTGATCGAGGGGGGTCCCGCCGCCGCCGCGGGCGTGCGGTCGGGGGACGTCGTGCGCGCCTTCGACGGCGCCCCGGTGCGCAGCCCGCGCGAACTGATCGCCCGCGTCGCGGCGGCGCCGGCGGGCTCCGACGCGACGCTGGTGCTGATGCGGAACGGGAGGGAGGAGACGCTCTCCGTCCGGATCGGCAGGCGCGCCGTCTCCTTCGCTCCCATGGCCGAGGGCGAAACCTCCCGCGGGCTGGGGCTGGTGGTCGGGGAGGCCGAGCCCGGCGAGGATGGAGCGGCGGTCGAGATCAGGGAGGTCCGGCCGGGCAGCCCGGCCGCCCGCGCGGGCCTGCGGCCGGGCGACCGGATCCTGGAGGCGAACAGGAAGCGGGTGTCGGGGCCGGAGGAGTGGGAGGCCGCCGTCGGCCGGAGCGGCGTGGAGAGGATCCTCGTCAGGACGCAGCGGGGCTTCTTCGTCATCAGGGGCGACTGAGCGAAAGGGGGGGGCGGTGAGGAACAGACTGTGTGCGGCCGCGGCGGCGTTCCTGCTCGCGGGAACGGCGTTCGGGCAGGGGGGGGCGCGCGACGCGGGGGAGCGGGCCGCCTCGCTCCAGGCGGCCTTCATCCGGGTCGCCAACGAGGTCGGGCCCTCCGTCGTCGGGGTCTACAACATCAGGAAGGCGCGGGTGGCGGGCTTCGTCGTGCGCCCGGGGGGGCATTTCGACCTCGACGAGTTTTTCAGACAGTTCGACAGCCCGATCGAGCGGCGGAGCATCGGCTCCGGGGTCATCATCGATCCGGCGGGGTACATCCTCACCAACGAGCACGTCGTGGGGAACGCGGACGCGATCGAGGTGATGCTGCCCGACGGGCGCAGGTTCGAGGGGAGGGTGGCCGGGACGGACGCCCGCTCCGACATGGCGGTGCTGAAGATAGACGCCGAGAATCTCCCCGCCGCGACCCTCGGCGACTCCGACGGCGTGAAGACCGGCCAGTGGGCGATCGCGATCGGCAACCCGTTCGGCATCGTCGAGGAGAACCCGATGCCCACGATGACGGTCGGTGTGGTGAGCGCGCTCCACCGGAGGCTCGGCGGCCCCGCCATCGGGGGGAGGTACTACGGCGACCTGATACAGACCGACGCGGCGATCAATCCCGGCAACAGCGGCGGCCCGCTCCTCAACCTGAACGGCGAGGTCGTGGGGATCAACGCGGCGATCATCAGCCCCTCGGGGGCGTTCGCGGGGATCGGCTTCGCCATCCCGGTGAACAGGGCGAAGGAGGTGCTGCAGCAGTTGAAGGAGGGGAAGGCGATCGACTACGGGTGGCTCGGCATCGGCGTGCAATCGCTCGATCGGGACCTCGCGGCGGAGTTCGGCGTGTCCGATCTGCTCGGGGCGCTCGTGGTGACCATCGTCCCGGGAAGCCCCGCGGCGGCGGCGGGGATCGCGGTCGGCGACGTCATCCGGGAGTGCACGGGCGTCCAGGTCAAGGACGCGGACGCGCTGATGGAGCAGATCGGCACCACGCGCGCCGGCACGACGCTGCGGCTCAAGGTGCTGCGCGAGGGGCGGGAGGTCGCGATCGACGCGACCGTGGGGAGGAAGGGTGAGAAGGTTACCTGACCGGCGCCGTCCGCGCGTAGGCGCAACGCCGGGCCCCGCGGTCCCGGGCGGGGGTGAACGGTGAGCGCGCCGCCGGGGCGAAACGCCCTGTATGCGGCGGTCTTCGCCGGTTGCGCGGCCGCGTCGCTTGGCCTCGCCGCCCGCCCCGCGCGCGCCGGCGGCCTGACCGGCGCGCTCGCCGCCGACAAGAGCCGCGTCGCGGAGGGGGGGATCGTCCGCCTTGTTTTGACCGTTTCCGGCCCGGCCTCTTCGCCCGCGATCCGCCTGCTGCAGCCGCTTTTCCCGCCGACGGAAAGATTCGAGCTCCTCTCGACCGGGCAGCGCAACGAGATCTCGATCGGGAAGGACGGAGAGACATTCTCGGCGGCGTTTCTCTACACGCTCCGCGCGCGGGAAGCGGGGGAGGAGAGGATCCCGGCGTTCGAGGTGCGGGAGAAGGTCGGGGACGGCGAACAGGGCGAGAAGGGCGGGGAGGAGAGAGACACGCTCCTCCTGACCGTGGAGGGCATCACGCTTGTCGTCGAGCCCCCGGGGAGGGGCGTCTATCGCGCGGGGATCGTCGTCGCCGCAGTCGCCGGCCTCTCCGCGGCCGCCCTCGCCGCCTCCTGTCTTGCCCGCCGCCGGAGGCCGCTCTCCGCCGCGCCGCCGCCCCCTCGCGGCGGATGCGCGCTCGCGGCCCTCGCCGCGATGGAGGATGCGCGCCCGCTGTTGGGCGCGGGGGATCGGGGCGCGTACGCCGGCGCGATACACCCCGCCCTCGCGGAGTGCGCGGCGCGGGAGGGGGACGAGGAGCTCGCGGCGCTCGCCGGTTCGCTCGCGGCGCTCCGGGAGCGCGTCCGGTACGCCAAAGACGAGGAGGCGGAGCGCGAAATCCGCGACGGCGTGCGCAGGGCCGAGCAGATCCTCAAGCGCAAGCTCCGGGACGCCTGAGCGGGAGGGAGACGTCGCGGGGGATGGGGCGGAACGGCGTCACGCGGCAGGAACGAAGCCGCGCCCGCCGTCCGCGAGGCGATGCCGTTTTGGAAGAGGCGGAGGCGGGGAATCCGGCGGGTCGCCGCCGCGGATCGGCGCGGCTGGAACGCGGGATCGGTGTCGTTTGATTCGCGGAGCGCAGCGGCACACGGGAGGTTGAGAGGGGGGATCGCGATGCAGCAGGACGTGCGGGAGATCGACGAGAAGGTGCGGAGGGAGAGCGGCGTCATTGAGCGGATCACCGGGGAGATCGAGAAGGTCATCGTCGGGCAGCGATACCTTCTGGAACGGCTGCTCGTCGGGCTTTTCGCCGACGGGCACATCCTGCTCGAGGGCGTGCCGGGGCTCGCCAAGACCCTCTCGGTGAAGACCCTCGCCCAATCGATCGCCATCGGCTTCCAGCGGATCCAGTTCACGCCGGATCTGCTGCCCGCCGACCTGATCGGCACGCTCGTCTACAACCCGCGGACGGGGGAGTTCACGACCAAGAGGGGGCCGATCTTCTCCAACGTCATCCTCGCCGACGAGATCAACCGCGCCCCCGCAAAGGTGCAGAGCGCCCTCCTCGAGGCGATGCAGGAGCGGCAGGTCTCGATCGGGGCGGAGACGTTCCCGCTCCCGCAGCCGTTCCTCGTCATGGCGACGCAGAACCCGATCGAGCAGGCCGGGACCTACCCGCTCCCCGAGGCGCAGGTGGACCGGTTCATGCTCAAGCTGAAGATCGGCTACCCGACCAGGAAGGAGGAGCGCGCGATCCTCGACCGGATGGCGATCGTCGGCTTCCAGCCCTCGGCATCCGCCGTCGTCCGGGCGGAGGAGATCCTCCGGCTGCGGGCGCTCGTCAACGAGATCTACATCGACGAGAAGATCAAGGAGTACATCGTGAACCTCGTCTTCGCCACCCGCGAGCCGGCCTCCTACAGGCTCGAGATCGGTCCGTACATCCGATACGGCGCCTCCCCGCGGGCCTCCATCTATCTCGCCGTCGCCGCCAAGGCGCACGCCCTCTTGCGCGGGCGCGGCTACGTCACGCCGCAGGACGTGAAGTCCGTCGGGATGGACGTCCTCAGGCATCGGGTGATCGTGAGCTACGAGGCGGAGGCGGAGGAGATGACGAGCGAGGACGTCATCGGGAAGGTGTTCGACAACGTCGAGGTGCCGTGACGGCCCTCCGGCCCTCACCCCCCCGCCCCGGGTCCGCAAGACGGCGGTGCGGGGTTCGATAGGCGGGAACGAATGCTCCCGAGAGAGATACTGAAAAAGGTCCGGCGCATCCAGATCTTCACGACCCGGATGGTCCAGGACGTCTTCGCGGGCGAGTACCAGAGCGTCTTCAAGGGGCGCGGGATGGAGTTCGAGGAGGTCCGCGAGTACCACCCCGGGGACGACGTGCGGAGCATCGACTGGAACGTCACCGCGCGCACCGGGCACCCGCACGTGAAGGTGTTCAGGGAGGAACGCGAGCTCACCGTGATGTTGCTCGCGGACGTCAGCGCCTCGGGGACGTTCGGCAGCGTCCGGCAGCGCAAGGAGGAGCTGATCGCCGAATTCTCCGCCGTGCTCGCCTTCGCCGCGATCAACAACAACGACCGGGTCGGGCTGATCTTGTTCAGCGACCGGATCGAGAAGTACCTCCCCCCGAAGAAGGGGGTCACGCACGTCCTGCGCGTCATCAGGGAGCTGCTCTACCAGTCCCCGCGGGGGAGGGGGACCGACATCGGCGCGGCGCTCGAGTTCTTGAGCAGGGTGGCCACGCGGAGGACCGTCTCGTTCCTCGTCTCGGACTTCCTCGCCTCCGGCTACGAGCGGGCGCTCTCGATCGCCGCCAGGCGGCACGATCTGATCGCGGTAGAGGTCGTCGACCCACGGGAGCGGGCGCTCCCGGACGCGGGGATCATCGAGTTCGAGGATCCGGAGACCGGGGCCGCCGTCGCGGCCGACACCGGCGACCGGAGGGTGCGCGAGGCGTTCGAGCGGATCGCGGCCCGGCAGGCGGAGATGCGCAACGACTTCCTCGCCTCGCGCGGCGTCGACCGGATCCGCGTGGAGACCGCGCGGCCGTACGCGGGGGAGCTCCTGAAGTTCTTCAGGGCGCGCGAGCACAGAATGGCGATCTGAACCCCGGGGCGGGCGTTCCGTTCCCGGGCGGTGAAAACGGCGGCGCGCGAGAGGCGCCGTGAAAGGAGAGGACGATGAGGGGGGCGATGACGGTGTGCGTGGCGGCGGGGATCTGCCTTTGCGGATGCGCCGCCCCGGCGGGCAGGGCGGATGCCCCGGGGGGGACGGCCTCTGCGGCCGCGCCGGCGGGCGCGTCGGGCGAGGTGCTCGCGAGGGTCGGCGGCACGGTGATCACGGACAGGGACCTCGACGAGAAGATCGCCTCGATGCCGGCCAGGGTCGCGGGGCGTTTCCGCACCCCCGTGGGGAAGAGAAACCTGCTCTCCACGATGGTGGAGCTGGAGATCATCTCCCGCGAGGCGGCCGCGAAGGGGCTCGACAGGGACCAGGAGACGCTCGCGCGCATCGAGGACGCCCGGAAGCGGATCGTGGCGGAGAAGCTGCGCGAACAGGTGCTCGAATCCGTGGAGGTGGACCGGGACGAGATCCTCAAGGAGTACGAAAAGGATGCGGACCGCTACAAGACCCAGAAGCAGGTCAGGGTGAGCCAGATCCTCTTCACATGGGACGCGGCCGCCCCCCCGAAGACGATCGATGCGGTGAAGCAGGATGCGGCGAAGATCCTCGAGCGCGCGAGGAAGGGCGAGGAGTTCGCCGAGCTCGCCCGCAACTACTCGCTCGACCGGGCGAGCGCCTCGAAGGGCGGCGACATCGGCTACGCCACGCGGCGATCCCTGACCTCGGAGGCGTACGCCGCCGCGATGGCGATGGAGAAGGAGGGCGAGCTCAGCGGGTTGATCGAGGGGAAGGACGAGCTGCGCATCCTCAAGGCGACCGAAATCGTCCCCGAGAGGAAAAAACCGTTCGAGGAGATGAGCGCCTGGCTCGAGCGCACCGTGCGGAGCAGGAAACAGCGCGAGGCCTGGAGCGCCTACCTGGCCGAATTGAAGAACAGGGAAGGCGTCGAGATCTACGAGGAGAAGCTCGGCGCGGCCGAGGGGACGGCGGAGAGCGGCCCCCCCGCCCTCAGGCGGCCGAGACGCCCCCGGCCGGAGGAGGGGCCGCAGGGCGCGGTTAAAATCAACCTCGGGGGGCCGAGCAGTTCGACAGGGGCCTCCGGCTGGGTGCAGCCCGACAAAGGGAAGGAGCAGGCGCCTCCCGCATCGGCCCCGTCTTCCGGGGCGATGTAGGGCACCCGTCTCCTCAGGGCGTCCTCCCTTCCCCCTCCCCCCGCGGGGGGAGGGGGAGGGTTTCCCCCGATGCGGTTCCCGCGGACTCGGGGAAAAGGGTAACGACACGGTGACGACGAGAACCGGCTGCGTCCTTCTGTGCAGTGCGCCGCTCCTGGCGGGCTCCGTCGCGCGCGGCGCAGAGGCGCCGGCGTGGCGTCCGGAAGGGGTGCGCGTCACCGCGTCGGCCGCCCCCACGAGGGTGACGGTCGGCGACCCGGTGCGGTACGCCTTCTCCGTCTCCGCCCCCGAGGGGCTCGAGATCGATCTCCCGCCCGTCGCCGCGCGGGCGGGGGATTTCAGCGTGCGGGAGACGGGACGCGCGGTTCGCCGCGACCCGAAGGAGAAGCGCGAAGAGGTCGCGGCCGTCTACGACCTGCGCGTCTACGAAACCGGCGACAAGGAGATTCCGCCGTTCAGGGCGATCGTGCGGGACCGGGAGGGGAGGTCGGCGGAGATCGACGGCGGCGCCGTCGCGGTGACGGTGGAGAGCGTCCTCGACGCGGATTCGAAGGAGATACGGGATATCAAACCCCCGATCGCCCTGCGGCGGTTCCCCGCCCGGCTCGCGGCGATCCTCGCCGCCGGCGCGGGCGCCATCGCAGTCGCGGCCGCCTTGGTGTTGCGCCGCCGCCGGCGGCGGGAGGCCGCGCCCGCCGTTGCGCCGCGCCCGCCGCACGAGATAGCCCGGGAGGAACTCCGGCGGCTTCGGGCGATGCATCTGCCCGAAGCGGGACGCGTGGCGGAGTGCTATGTCCGGCTCTCGGGAATCGCCCGGCGCTACATCGAGGCGCGGTTCGGCCTGCGGGCGCCCGACAGGACCACCGAGGAGTTTCTCGCCGAGGCGGGCAGGGGGGGCGTTCTGGATGCCCGGGCGCGGGTGCTCATCGGCGATTTTCTCGAGCGGTGCGATCTGGTGAAGTTCGCGCGCTACGGCCCCACCGCCGGGGAGGTGGACGGGGCGTTCGATGCGGCGGAGCGATTCGTGGAGGAGACGGCGCGGGAACGCGAGACGGGAGAGGTGCGAGGGGAGACGGGAGGAGTGGCCTGATGCGCTTCCAGAGTCCGCTGCTCCTCCTGCTGCTGCTCGCGATCCCGCCGGCCGCCTGGCTCCGGCTGCGCCGGCGCCCGCCCGCGGTGAACTTCCCCGCCTTCAACGCGCTCCGGGAGGCGTTGCCGGCGGGAAGGATCCGCCTCTCCCGCCTCCCGCTCATCCTCAGGTGCCTGGCGGCCGCCTGCATCGTCCTCGCCCTGGCGCGGCCGGTGCAGGGGGTCGGGCGCGCAAGGGTCTTCGCCGAGGGGATCGACATCGTGCTGGCGCTGGATCTGTCCAGCAGCATGGACGCCCGCGACATGACCGGCGATTTGCGGGTGAACCGGCTCGACGCGGTGAAGGAGGTGGTGAAGCAGTTCATCCCGGCGCGGCGCAACGACCGGATCGGGATCGTCGCCTTCGCGCGATACGCCTACACCATGTCCCCGCTCACGCTCGACCACGACCTGCTCCTGGAGATCGTCGACCGGCTGAAGATCGTCCCGCGCGGGGGGGAGGAGGACCGGACCGCGATCGGCTCCGCCATCATCGCCGCCGTCGCGCGACTGAAGGATTCGGAGGCGAAATCCAAGGTCGTCATCCTCCTGACCGACGGGGTGAACAACATCGGCGAGATCGGCCCCGAGAGCGCGGCGGAGATCGCCAAGAGCCTAAAGATAAAAATCTACACCATCGGCGCGGGCACGAAGGGGCTCGCCCCCTACCCGGTCTCGGTGATGGGGCGGGTCGTCTTCGAACGCGCCCCGACCGACATCGACGAGGAGACGTTGCGCATGATCGCGCGGACGACCGGCGGGCAGTACCACCGGGCGCAGGACGAAGAGGCGCTCCGGCGGATCTACGACCGGATCAACGCGATGGAGAAGGTTCAGATCGAAGAGGACCGTTTCTCCGAGCATCGCGAACTGTTCCCGTTCCTCCTGATCCCGGCGTTCGTCCTCCTCTTCGCGGAGGCGGCGGCAGGCGCGACGGTGTTGCGGAGGCTGCCCTGATATGCAGTGGGGAAACGCGTCGTTCCTGCATCTGCTCTGGCTGGTGGCGGCCTTCGCCCTGTTCCTGAAATGGGCCGCGGGTCGTCGGCGCAGGGCGCTGGAGAGATTCGCCGAGCCGGCGCTCGCCCCCGCCCTCGTCATCGGCCTGAGCGGCCGGCGGCGCAAGGCGCGGGCGCTCCTTTTGACGGCCGCCCTCGCCCTCATCGCGGTCTCCCTCGCCCAGCCCAAGTGGGGCTACCATTGGCGGCGGGTGACGCGGGAGGGGATCGATATCGTCATCGCCATGGACACCTCCAAGAGCATGCTCGCCGCGGACGTGAAGCCGGACCGCCTCACCCGGGCCAGGATGGAGGTGAGCGAGCTGTTGGACCGCCTGCGGGGGGACCGGGTGGCGCTCGTCGTCTTCGCGGGGACGGCCTACACCCTCTGCCCGCCGACGCTCGACTACGCGGCGCTCCAGATGTTCCTCAAGGCGGTGCGGGTGGGGGTCGTTCCGCTCGGCGGCACGGATATCGGGGGCGCCATCGGGCAGGCGATCCGCATCTTCGAGGAGGGCGAGCGCGAGCACCGCGCGCTCATCCTCCTCTCAGACGGGGAGGATCTGCGGGAAGGGACCGAGGCCGCGGCGAAGAGGGCGAAGGAGCTCGGCGTGAAGATCTTCTCGGTGGGGATCGGGAGCCCGTCGGGCGAGCTGATCCCTGTCGAGGACGACGCGGGGGGCACAAGCCACCTCAAGGACCGCGAGGGGCGGGTCGTGCAGACGAAGCTGGACGAGCGCACGCTCCAGCAGGCGGCCTTGTTGACGGGGGGCGCCTACGTCTATCCCTCCGGCGGAACCTTCGGCCTCGTGACACTGTACGAGCAGGAGATCGCCGAGATGGAGAAGAAGGAGCTCGTGGAACGGCAGCGGAGGGTGTACGTCAACCGGTTCCAATGGCCGCTCGCCGCGGCGTTCGTCCTCCTCTGCGTGGAGACGGCGATAAGCGAGCGGATGGGCCGCAGGAAACGGGGGCCCGCCCGGGCGGGAGTCGGGGGGCGCGGCGCATGAGCGGATTCGGCGCGTGGAGGAGGATCGGGGCGGGCGTCGCCGCGGCGGCCCTCTCCGTCTCCTCTCTCGGCCTCTCGTATCCCGCCGCGCGGAAAGCCGTGCGGGGCGACGAGGCGTACCGGAGGGGCGACTACGGGGAGGCGCTGCAGCGCTACTCGGAGGCGCTGGCGGAGGCGCCCGAGGAGCCGCGGCTCTTCTTCAACATCGGCGACGTCCTCTACCGCCAGGGGGGCTACCCCGAGGCCGTGAAGTTGTTCCAGAGGGCCGCGGTGACGGGCGATTCGCGGCTCCGCGCGAAGTCGTGGTACAACATCGGCAACGCGCACTACCGCTCCGCCGCGCGGGAAGGCGCGCCGGAGGCGGCGGGGCAGGCCGGCGACATGGAGGCGCTGAAGCGGTCGGCCGCCTCCTACATCAGGGCGCTCGAGTGCGCCCCCGACGACCTGGACGCGAAGTACAACCTCGAGTTCGTCCAGCGAGAGATCCGGAAACTGGAACAGCAGCAGCAAAAGCAGAAAAACAAGGAGGAGGAGAAGGAAAAGGAGAAGGAGAAGGACAAGCGGCAGGAACAACAAGACAAGGATGATAAAGACAAAGAGGACGAGCAGGACAAGCCGCCCCAGTTCACCTATCGCCCTGCGCCGGACGAGGAGTGAGTATGCGATTGAACGCAGTGCCGAGTCGCGCAGTTATCGCTGCGGTACTGGTGTGTGCGGCATCTGTGACCCCGCGCGCCCATGCCGCCAAAAACGATGTGCCGTCGGGCGCCGGCCGGACCGAAGTGGATACAAAGGGCACGCCCATCTGGTGGCAGGGCATGCTACACAAGGACGGCGATGTCGATTGGTACCGCTTTGATTCAGAAGAGCCGGGGATGCTCAATCTGGCGTTTGAAAAACCTGCAGGGAAGGAGTTCTTCTGTAGCCTTTTTTCGGAGGGCGATACCCGCACGCCTATTATTGCGGTGCCGCCCGGAGAGGTGGGGAAGAAGTTCAACGGATACACCGCTGTGAAACTGGGAAGGGGGACGTACTTCCTCAAGATCTGGGGATCGCCGGGCCATTTCTCCAAGAAGCAGGATGAGAAATATCAGTATGCGCTCACCGTGCCGATGGGGGGCGGCACGGGGGGCGGCGCCAACCAGCAGCAGCCTCAGCAGGAGCATGAAACCCCCCAGCCGCAGCAGGCGCAGCCGACCCCCCAGGTGACGCAGACCCCCCAGGCGCGACAGGAAGGACAGCCGGTCCCAAAGGCAGGTGGAGAACTGACGGAGGATCAGGCAAGGGCGCTGATCGAGGCGCTCGAGCGGGAGGAGCGCGACCCCACGCACCTGCTCCAGATCGAGGGCGCCCCCGCAGAGACGCACGCGGACAAGGATTGGTGACGGTCGCGGTTCCCGGCATCTCGTTGCTGGTTTCCGCGGGGAGCGGAGGATATACTTACGCCGGTATGCGCACGCTGGTCTGCGGCATTGTGGCGGCATGCATCTGCGCTCCGGGAAGCGCCGGCGCGGCGGAGCTCTCCGCCTCGGTGGACCGGAACGTCGTCTCCCTCGACGACCGGCTGGTGTTGAGCGTGGAGGTCTCGGGGGCCGGGCAGGGGAGCGCCCCCGAGCTCCCCCCGCTCGACGGTTTCGCCGTCGCCCACACGGAGCGCTCGACACAGATCCAGATCGCGAACTTCCAGATGACGACGAGCGCCCGGTACGACTACACCCTCGTTCCCCTCAAGGCCGGCAGGCTCGTCATCGGCCCCGTCACCCTGCGGGAGGGGGACCGGGAACAGCGCACGCCGCCGATCACGGTCGAGGTGCTCGACCGAGGCCGTCCGGTTCCCCCCTCCCCGCCGCCTTCCGGCGCCGGCCGCCCGGCTTCGCCCGCCCCGCGCGAACCCGACTCCGCCCCGGGCGCCGCGCCGCCGGAGCGGATGTTCATCGAGATCGAGGCCGACAAGACGAATCCGTGGCTCCGCGAGCAGGTCATCCTCACCTTCAGGTTCTGTTACGCCGACGTGGCGCTCGCGGATCAGCCCGTCTACGAGGCCCCCCCCGCGCACGGCTTCGTCGAGAAGCAGCTTGGCGACGGGAGGAGCGTCAACTCCACCCGCGTGATCAACGGCAGGCGCTACCTGGTAAGCGAGCTCAAGACCGCGCTCTACCCGTACCGGACGGGGGAGCTCGCCGTGGGCCCGGCGCGCCTCAAGGGGAACATCCTGGCCGATTCGCCGCGTCGCGCGCGCCCCCCGCGCGGCTTTTTCGACATGGACGATTTCTTCGGCGATCCGTTCTTCGGCGGCTTCGTCAAGAAGCCGTTCTCGCTCGTCTCCAACGAACTGAAGATCGACGTCCGCCCCCTCCCGAAGGAGGGGGCGCCGGAGGGGGAGGTCCCGGTCGGCAGGTACCGACTCGCGGTGGAGGCCAAGCCGCGGGAGGTCCGTGCGGGCGACCCGGTCACGCTCACGATGACGCTCACCGGCGAGGGGGACCTGGAGCGTGTGCCCCCGCCCCGGGTGCGCGCCCTCGACGGCTTCAAGAGCTACGAGCCGACCGGGAGCGTTTCGGCGGGGGGCAAGACGTTCGAGCAGGCGATCGTGCCGCTCGACGAGAAGATCACCGAGATCCCGCCGGTGATCTTCACCTATTTCGATCCCGGCGAGGGGCGGTACGTGACCCTGAAGGAGGGCCCCGTTCCCCTGAAGGTGCTCCCGCCGCAGGAGGGCAACGGGAAGATCGTGAGTCTGCCGTCGGCGGCGGGGGGGCGGGACGTGCAGCTCATCGAGAGGAACATCGTCTTCATCAAGACCTCGCCGGGAACGCTGAAACGGGAGGCGGCCACGGAGGCGCCGGGAGTTCGTTTCTGGCTCCTCCAGGCGGTTCCACTTATCGCGGTCGCCGCGGCGGCCGCGCACGCGCGGCACCGGTCGCGCCTTCGCTCCGACCGCGGGTATGCCCGCCTCCACCGCGCCGGGCGGGCCACCCGGGCGCGCCTGAAATCGGTCGAGAGGGCGATGCGGAAGGGGAACGCGGAGGAGTTCTACGGCGGCATCGCGAAGGCGGTGAGCGGCTATGTCGCCGACCGGCTGAACATGCCGGCGGGGGGGATGACGCCCGATCTGGTCCGCGAGGCGCTGGCCTCGCGGGGGGTGGACCCCGGGCTCATCCGACGCCTGGACGAATTGTACCGGACCTGCGACCTCGCGCGTTTCGCCCCCTCCGGCGCGGCGGGGAACGAGATGGCGCACTGCCACGGCGAGGCGACGGGGGTGCTGGAGGAGCTCAGGAGGGGGAGATGGTGAGACCGACGGGAACCGTGCTCCTTTTCGCGTCGCTCCTCGCCGCCCCGCTCGCCGCCGGAGGCGCCGAAACGGCGCCGCTTCGCGAGACGCCCCAATCCGCGGCGGCCGCCGCGGGCAGGCCGGAGACGAACGCCGACCCGCGCGAAATCTTCGCGCGCGCCAACCGTCTCTACGAGGCGGGCGACTACGCCGCGGCGGCGGTGGGGTACGAGAAGCTGGCGAAACGCGGCTACCGGGGCGGGAACCTCTTCTACAACCTCGGGAACGCCTACCTGAAGCTGGACCGGAAGGGGCCCGCGATCCTCTGCTACCGGAAGGCGTCGCGGTTCCTTCCGCGGGACCAGGACCTCAAGAGCAACCTCGACTACGCCATTTCCCTCATCGAGGATCGGCTGGAACCGGCGCGCCGGTCGCCGCTCCTGCGGCGGTGGGACGCGGCGGTCGGTTGGTTCACCCTGCCGGAGTGGCTGCTCGCGGCGGCGGCGATCCTCTGGGCGCTCTGCGCCTCGCTGGTCGTCATGATCTACGCCCCGCCCGCGCGGCCCGCCTTCTCGAGGGTCTCCGCGACGCTCGCTGTTCTCCTCCTCGCCGCCTCCGCGGCCGCCTTTTCCCGCGCCCGCGTCGAGAGGCGCGAGGAGGCGGTCATCCTCGCCCGCGAGGCGCGCGTCAGGTACGGCCCCTCGGAGAACGACGTGGTCGCCTTCCTGCTCCATGAGGGGGCGACGGTCGAGGCGAGGAACGAGAAGGGGGACTGGCGCCAGGTGTCTCTCCCGGACGGGAAGGCGGGGTGGGTGCGGAAGGAGGAGTGCGGCCTCGTCCAATGAGCGCGTCAGCGCCGGAGCCGCAGCTCCTTCAGGGCGCGCTCCAGCTCCTCGACGCGGGCCTTGAGCCGCTCCTTCTCCATCGTCTTCTCCTTGCTCCTGACGTGGACGAGCATGCCCAGCACGGTGAACATCAGCGCCCAGGTCACCGCGCGGCCCGAACCGCCCGCGTGGTGCATGATCAGAATCTCCTCGAGGATGCCGTAGATCCCGAGGATGCACAGTACCACACACCAGAAGAGCATCGATCACCTCCCTCCGCCGGCGCCGCTCACGAACGAAGTATAGCGCACCGTCGCGGGTTCGTATACGGGGAAGCGCACGGCTCCTCCGTCGCGTATCGGTAGTCGTCGCGGGCGAGGAGGATGAGCGGGATCGCCGCGAGACTGCACGCCCCCGCCGCCAGATACGCCGCCGAAAAGCCGAACCGCCCGCCCGCCCACCCGAAGACGAGCGCCCCCGCGGACTGGGATCCGACCATCAGCAGGTAGATGAGGCCGCTCGCGCCGCCGAGGCGCGCGCGGGGAAAGAGCCGGGCGATGCCGAGGTAGGAGAAGACGGCGAAGCCGGCGTCGCCCGCCTCGTGGACGAGTCGGAAGAGGAACGCGGGGACCGTGTTTCGCGCCGCCCCGAAGGCGATGAGCCCCGCGCCGGAGAGGGCGATCGCGCCGAGGGCCAGGCGCAGGGTCGACGCCCCGCGGTCCCGCCGCGTGCCGAACCAGTAGGAGCAGCAGGCGAGGAAGATGATCGGGACGCCCATGAAGATTCCCGCCTCGGCGGTGCCGAGGCGGAGATCGGTTTCGAGGAACGGCGCGTAGCAGGCGATCTCCGCGCCCCAGTGCAGGCAGAAGAGGAGGATGGCGGCGGCGAAGAGGAGCACGCGCCGCGAGGCCAGGTCGCGCGCGTAGCGGCCCAGCGGCTCGATGCGCACGGTGACCGGGCGGAGGAGAACGGCGCATCCCGTCAACGCGAGGGAGAACGCCGCGGAGAGGAGGAAGACGGCGCGGAAATCGAGCCGCGCGAGGAGGAGGCTGCCGGCGATGATCCCGCAGCCCATCGCGAACTGGGTGAGGAGGTTGTAGAAACCGATCGCGCGGCCCTGGCGGCTCCGGTCGTGGGTCTTGAAGAAAAGGGCGTTCATCGTGACGCGCACGATGTTGTTGCCCAGGCCGCCGACGAGAAACAGCAGGACCAGGGCGGCGAAGCCGCGGCAGAAGGCGAGCCCGAGGTAGAAGACGCAGGTGAGGGCCAGTCCGGCCACGGTGTTCCCCCTCGCGCCGAAGCGGTCCTCGAGGAGGCCGACGAAGAAGGAGCCGAAAATCGCCGTGGCGGTGTAGAGCATCAGCAGGACGCCGATCCGGCCCCCGGCCATCCCGAGCCCGGCCAGATGGATCGAGTAGATGAAGTAGCTGAAGTAGGTGAAGAAGGCGTAGGCGCCGATGAGCGCGTGGTTGAGGAATTTGTCCCTGTCCATCCGTCCGCCGGGGTTACCCGGCGCCTCCCGAGGGCCTGAAGTCCTTGAGGATGAGTTCCGTCCGTTTCACGCCGCGCCACTCCCCCCGGCGGGGGGCGTAGGCGATGTCGAGCGGGCCGCCGGAGAGCTCGGGGAGGCGATGCGCCATGTTCCAGCCGACGCACTCGAGCGGGTCGGCGCCCGGCTCGGGAGCGACGAGGGCGAACTTGAGGTGCGTCCCGCTCGCGCCCATCGTCCGCGGCGCCCCCGCCACGTGCACCCGTTCCGAAACGATGACCGGCTGCGGGTTCCCCGACCCGAACGGTTCGAGGCGACCGAGAAGGCCGAGGAAGGCGGGATCCAGCTCGCCGAGCGGAAGGGCGCAGTCGACGGAGAGGGAGGGGACGAGGTCCTCGTCGGAGAGGAGCTCCTCGGCGACCGCGCTGAACCGCTCGCGGAACGCCTCGATGTTATGGAGGGGCAGGGTGAGCCCGGCGGCGAGACGGTGCCCCCCGAACGAGGAGAAGAGGTCCCGGCATCGGGAGAGGCCGCCGAACAGGTCGAAGGCGGGGATGCTGCGCGCGGAGCCGTGGCCCCCCTGCGCGTCGAGGGCGATGACCACGGTCGGGCGGTGGTACCGTTCCAGTATCCGCGCCGCGACGATCCCGATGACGCCCGGGTGCCAGTCCTTTCCCGCGACGACGAGCGCCTTCCGCCGCCCGGCATCCCCGCTTCGCTCCACCTGGAGGAGCGCCTCCCCGGCGATCCGCTTCTCGATCGCCTGGCGGCGGGCGTTCAGCCGGTTGAGGGCATGCGCGGCCGGCCGGCAGTTCGCGAGGTCCCGCGCGAGGAGCAGGCCGGTCGCCTCCTCCGGCGAACCGACGCGACCCGCGGCGTTGATCCGCGGGCCCACCTGGAAGGCGAGATGGCGCGCCTGCACCGCCCCCGGGTCGATATCCGCCGCCAGGAGCAGCGCCTCGATCCCCGGGAGCGGTTCGCGGGCGAGGGCTTCGAGGCCGAGCATCGCGATGATGCGGTTCTCGCCCCGGAGCGGGGCCACGTCGGCGACGGTGCCGAGCGCCGCGAGCTGGAGCAGCTCCCCCCACGGGAGGCGGGCCGGGAGCGTCTCCACGAGCGCGCGGGCGAACTTGAGGACGACGCCCGCGGCGGCGAGGTCCCCGAACGGATAGGGGCACCCCTCCTTCTTCGGGTTGACGACCGCCGTCGCCGGGGGGAGGGGCCCCTTGGGGAGATGGTGGTCGATGACGATCACGTCCAGCCCCGCCTCGCGGGCCTCGGCGACCGGGCCCGCCGCCTCGGTGCCGCAGTCGAGCGTGACGATGAGCGAGGCGCCGAGGCGGCGCGCCGCGCGCACCCCCCGGGCGTTGAAGCCGTACCCCTCGGTCAGGCGGTTTGGATGGATGAACGCGTAGCGGAGCCCGAGCGCCTCGAGCACCTTCCCCATCGCCGCGGTGGAGCTGATGCCGTCGACGTCGTAGTCGCCGAAGAGGAGCACCGTCTCCCCGCGTTCCCGCGCCATGCGCAGACGCACGGTCGCCTTCTCCATTTCGTCCATCAGGAGGGGGTCGTGGAGGTCGGAGATGCGCGGGGAGAGGAAGATACGCGCCGCCTCGGCGGTGGCGATTCCCCTGCCGGCGAGGATGCGGGCGAGGGGGAGGGGGAGGGACGCATCGGCGGCGAGGCGGGCGACCTCCCCCTCGTCCACGGCACGGATCCGCCAGCGCATCGCACCCCCCATACCCGCATGCGGGCCGTTGTTGTGGAAGGCGGCCCCGCACGGTGTGCTATACTACCATAGAAATGAGAAGACGGTTCATCCCCGCACTCCTGCTCCTCCTCGCCGCGCATGGCTGCGCCCTGATCGGCGGGCGCGCGCCGTGCGTCGACACGGCACGGCGCCTGCAGGAGCTCGACGCCGCGCTCACCGATGCGGAGCGGATGTGGAGGGAGGCGATCGACGATCCGTGGACCGAGCCCGAGCTCAGGCGGAGCTACGCGGAGATGCAGAATCTGTGCCGGGAATGCGGCGCCCGCCGCGGCGGCTTCGAGAGCGTGGAGCAGAAGACGCTCTGCGACCGCGTCGCGAGCCCGTTCGAGATCTACCACAACCGGCTCCGCGTGCAGGTGAACAACCTCGAGGAGCAGATAGAGATCAGGGACCTCAAGGGCGCCCCCGAGCCGAACACGGTCGCCTACGAATACAAGCGGCGCCCCTCGAGGGACAACCTCGAGAAGCTCCGGAACGTCTTTTCCCAGGTCCACCGCTACTACGTCGGCGATCGGTACACCTGGACGCGGTACATCAACAAGTACGCCTTCCAGAAGTCCCGCAGCGACCATTTCGGCGCGGCCTTCGCCGCGCGCGACGCGGAGTACCGCGCCCTGCGCGACACGCCGGGCGCGGAGCGGCGCGAGGTGCGGCTCGCCCGCAAGCGCGCGGAGTTCGCCTTCAAACGGCTCAAGAACGAGTACCTCGACAACGATCTTCCCCCCGCGGGGGAGGTGAACGCGTTCTTCCTCGCCCGCTCGCTCGATGACTACCACCGCCTCGCCAGGGAGGAGGCCGCCGACGCCGCGACGCGGGCCGCCAACGGGAGACGCAAGGAGGTCGTCGTCTTCGTCCACGGGCTCGGGGAGACGAGGCGCTCGTGGGGGAGGCTCCCCGAACTGCTCGCCCGCGAGGATACGGTGAACCCGTTGCCGGGGGGGATCTACTTCAAGGTCTACCTCTTCCAGTACGACACGGTCGAGGACTCCAAGAGCGTGGAGGGGTTCAAGAACGAGCTCGCCGGCTTCATCAGCGACGTGCGGCGGGACGAAGGCGTCGAGCGCATCCACCTCGTCGGCCACAGCTTCGGCGCGGTCCTCTCCCTCAAATACATCGGCCACCAGGCGGACGAATTCCTCGAGGGGGTCGACGCGAACGATTCGCGGCGCGTCGCCGAGACGCTCCTGCGCGCCCGCCTCGAGGGTAGATTCGCGCCGACGGTGAAGAGCTTCACCTCCGTCGCCGGGTCGCTCTGCGGGAGCGAGATCGCCAACATCGCGGGCGACCGATTCATCCCGCAGGAGCGGCTCTTCCGCAGGTCGCTCCCCCTCTTCCGCAGCGGCGTGCCCGGCTACGGCGACATCCAGGTGCGCGAGAACCAGATCGGCAGCGAGGTAAACATCGCCTCCTTCAGGCGGCTCGACACCGAACACCCGCTGGATCCGCTGGGGCTCCTCGGCATCCTCCCGAAGGGCGCCCGGGAGGAGGCCGGGGGGGACGCGGAGACGCTCCGGGCGGCGGCGATACCGACGCTCTGCATCGTGGGGGATCCGGTGAAGATCCAGTCGTTCTCCACGGCGAAGGGGTTCCTCAAGCTGGGGGAGGCGTGGAGGATCTTTTGGGTGGACGGTCTCGCGCAGGTGCTCGGCTCATTCCAGAGGGATGAGGACGACGGCCTGGTGAAGAGCTACAGCGCCAACCTCAACCACGGATGGCTGACCGGGGCGGGGGAGGAGATCGGCTACCGCAGTGCGGGGGTGCGCTACGCCCCGTACGCGCACTTCAGCCTCTGCCGCGTCGACTCCCGGCAGCACCCGACCTACCGCTACCTCGTTTCGTTCCTCAGCGGCCGACTGTTGCCGCAGCTCGGAAAGTCGTTCCACCGGATAGAGCTGTTCGGGACGCTCCTGCGGGTCTTCCCGGAGGGGATCGACCCGGTGCGGGCGCCCGGCTCGTCGTTCATGCCGGAGGAGCGCGTCGTCTACCTCGACGACCGCAAGCTGGTGCTTCCCCGCCTCCGGATCCGGCCCGTCTTCGACCGCCGCGGCGGGGAACCGGCCACGGAGAACGTGCGCCTGCGGCATCCGACATGGAACAGGATGACCGGGGTGCATTTCTGCGAGGGCCGGGTGCGGGACCTGTCGCGCCCGGCGCGGGTTGTCTACCTGATTTCCGCCGACGGCTACGAGGATATGCGCGTCTCCATCCCGGTGCAACCGGGGGAGGCGACGTACGCCGTCGATCTGACGCTGAAGAAAAAGGGAGGGAAACCGTGAACCTTGCGATTCTCGCGGCCATCACCGCATTTCTTGTCTCCCCGTCGGCGGTTGAGGGGGAGGAGTACAGCTTCTCCGAGGGGGAGGGGAGTTTCTACGCCCTGCGGCACCGCCCGGCGGACCAGGAGCCGCACGAAGAGGTGGTGGGGTCCTGGATCGCGATGAACCGGGCGAGGAGGCAGGCGCGCGAGGGCGGCTACGAGCTCGAGATCAAGGGACCGTTCGGGGGCCCCCGCGAGGCGTCGTCGTTCATCCGGAGGGCGTGGAATCCGGAGTTCGGCAAGCCCAAAAAGCCGGTCTACATCGTCACCCCGCGTTCGAGTCCCACCGTGGGGGGGGGGGCCGCTTCGCAATGAGCCGCATCCGCTTTTTCCTCAACTTCATCAGGAGCCCGCGGCAGGTGGGCTCGGTGACGCCCAGCAGCCGGTGGCTGTGCAGGCGTCTCCTGGGAGCGGCGGATTTGCCCGAGACCGGTTGCGTCGTGGAATTCGGCCCCGGCACGGCCTGCCTCACGCGGATGATCCTCGACGCGCTCCCGGCCGGCGCGCGCCTCATGGCGTTCGAGATCAACCAGGATTTCGTGGAGATGCTGCAACGCGAACTGCCGCACCCGCGGCTGCTGCTCGTCAACGACAGCGCCGAGCACGTCGAGCGGCACCTGCGCGCCCGCGGGTACGACGGGGCCGACTACATCTTCTCCGGGCTCCCGTTCACGACGATCCCGTCGGCCCTCCGGGAGCGGATACTCCGCGCCGCCTATGCCGCCCTCAAGCCCGGCGGGAAGTTCATCGCCTACCAGTACTCGTTGATCCTGCGGCGGATGCTCCTCGGGATCTTCGACGACGTGCGACTGGGCTTCGAACCCCGGAACATCCCTCCGGCGTTCTGTTTCGTCTGCACGAAGCGTTCGTCGGAACCGCGCGGATCGGAGCGGGGACGGGGAAGCTGAATCCGGCCGCGGGGCGAGGATCGGCCTGATCGGCCAGCGGACCGGCACGGATATCCGCGGATCGTCCGTGCGCGTCACGCCGGGCATCACCGTGCGGATCCGCGCCGACGCGGGCCCTGCACCCTCTGCGGCAACGTATGCGTATGGACACGCCGATCGGCGTCTTCGACTCGGGGCTCGGGGGCCTCACGGTCGTGCGGCATCTCCGGCGGCTGCTGCCGGACGCGGGGATCGTCTACTTCGGCGACACCGCGCGGGTGCCGTACGGGAGCAAGTCCCGGGAATCCGTCACCCGCTTTTCCCGGGAGAGCTGCCGCTTCCTGCTCGGCCAGGGCGTGGGGAGGATCGTCGTCGCCTGCAACACCTCCTCGGCGCTCGCCCTCGAGGCCTTGCGGGCCGAGTTCGCCGTCCCGCTGCACGACGTGATCGTCCCGGGCGCGCGCACGGCCGCGGAGCTCACCCGCAGCGGCAGGATCGGGGTCATCGGCACGCACGCCACGGTCCGCAGCGGCGCCTACGAACGCGCGCTCAAGGCCCTCGACCCGTCCCTCTCCGTGCACCAGCGGGCCTGCCCGCTGTTCGTCCCCCTCGCGGAGGAGGGGTGGCTCGACAGGCCCGCGACGGTCGAGATCGCCCGCGACTACCTGCTGCCCCTCAGAGAGACCGGGATCGACGTGTTGATACTCGGCTGCACCCACTACCCGGTCCTCGCGGCGACGATCCGCCTCGTGATGGGCGACGGCGTGGCGCTGGTCGACTCGGGCCGCTCCTGCGCCGAGGCGGTCCGCCGCGGGGCAGGGGCGCACCCGCCGCCCGGGAGGGCGGGGCGGGTCCGCTACTTCGTGAGCGACATGCCGGAGCGGTTCAGGGAGATCGGCAGGGTCTTCATGGGCGCCGAGATCGGGGACGTGACGGTGGTGAGCCCGGGGGGCGGAGTGAGATGAGACCGGTCGGCCTTGTCGCCGGGGGGTGCAGGCGCGACAACGTGCGGCGCGCCCTCGATCTCGTGCGTGACGACTGCGCCCCCCTCGCCGCGGCGCGCCGCGTCCTCGTCAAGCCGAACCTAACAGCCACGCGCGCGGCCCGCGCGAACTCCCACGCGGACGCCGTCCGGGGGATCATGGACTTCATCTCCTCCCTCCCCGGCGGCCTCGCGGGGAAGGAGATCGCGGTCGTCGAGGGGAGCGGGAGCGCCTACTACGAGCGATGCCTCACGCGCGACCTCTTCGAGACGTTCGGCTTCACGGCTCTCGCGCGGGAGTACCCGAACCTGTCGCTCGTGCCGATCGAGGAGTGCCGCGACTACCTCCCGGTCCCCGTCCGCTCGATCGCCGGGCCGGAGACGGTCGGCCTGGCGGCGGTCGTCCGCGACTTCGACTACCGTATCTCCCTCAACCTCCCCAAGACCCACAACTACGCCATCCTCACGGCGGGGATCAAGAACATGATGGGGCTGCTGCGGCAGGAGGACAAGTCGATGATCCACGGCCTCCGCACCCCGAGCGCCCCGGACGCCGGCTCCGTCATCGGCAGGATCCCGACCGCCTGGATCGCCTGGATGCGGAGGAGGGCGCCGTGGCTCGTGAACGCCGTCTTCGCCCGCTCGACGGCGTACCTCAACGCCGTCCGGGTGATCCACCGCAACGTCGCCGCGGTGGCCCGCGAGGCCTGGCCGGACCTCGTGGTGATCGACGCGTGGGAGGGGATGGAGGGGAACGGGCCGATCGACGGGGAGCTGGTGGATTTGAAGGCGGCGGTGGCGTCCGCGGACGCGCTGAAGGCCGACGGGGTGACGGCGCGCCTGATGGGGTTCGAGCCGGCCGAGGTCGGCTACCTCCACTACCTTGCCGAGGAGGGGAGGGGCTCGACCGGGCTCGAGGGGCTGAGGGGGGAGGAGGTCGGGCGCGTCGCCCGGCGGTTCCGGCGGCACCCGACCTACCCGATCCAGCGGCTCTGGCGTGAGGGCCCCGAAGGGAGGGGAGGGGCGGCGTGAAATCGTTCACCGAGCACCTCTGGTTCGATACGAAGCGCCGGCGTGAGTTCATCAACATCACACCCCTCGTCGAGGAGTGCCTGCGGAAGAGCGGAATCCGCGAGGGGCTCTGCCTCGTGAACGCCATGCACATCACCGCGAGCGTCTTCGTGAACGACGACGAACGGGGGCTCCACGAGGACCTCGAGGCGTGGCTCGAGTCGCTCGCCCCGCACGCGCCCGTCTCCCGCTACCGGCACAACGACACGGGGGAGGAGAACGCGGACGCGCACCTCAAGCGGACGGTCATGGGGCGGGAGGTCGTGGTCGCGGTTACGCGCGGGAAGCTCGACGTCGGCCCGTGGGAGCGGATCTTCTACGGGGAATTCGACGGAAGGCGGAGGAAGCGGGTGCTCGTGAAGATCGTGGGGGAGTAGGCCGTGATCACCATCGTGCTCGGGGACATCACGCGGGAGGATACGGAGGCGATCGTCAACGCCGCCAACAGCGGCCTGCGCGGGGGCGGCGGGGTCGACGGCGCCATCCACCGGGCGGCGGGCCCCTCCGTCATGCGGGAGTGCCGGGAAATCGGGGGGTGCCCGACCGGCGGGGCGGTCGTCACTGGGGCGGGAAACCTCGCGGCGAAGAAGATCATCCACGCCGTCGGACCGGTCTGGCGGGGCGGGTCGCGCGGCGAAGCGGAGCTGCTCGCCTCCGCGTACGCCCGATGCTTTCTCCTCGCCCGGCAGCACCGGCTCCGAACCATCTCCTTCCCCTGCATCAGCACCGGCGTGTACCGCTATCCGCTGGAGGACGCCGCCCGGATCGCCCTCCGGCAGGGAAAGGTTTCCGAGGGCGATTTCGACGAGATCCGCTACGTCTGCTTCTCGGAGCAGGACGCGCGGGTGTACCGGAGGGTGCGGGAGGAGATCGAGCGCGGCGACCGGCGCTGACCAGGGGGCGTCTATTCTCTGGACACGCGCCCCCCGTCGCCATACAATGCACCGCTGCACCGACCGACCGGAGCCGTGATGAGGGACAGGCCGCGCAGAAAACCGAGGATGCACGGGCACTACCTCCGCATCCCGTCCTGGGCCGCGCTGAAGTGCCGGACGCTCCCCGCGCACGGCCCCGCCGCGAGCGTCGTCAGCATCGAGATCGAGAAGCACCGCCCGATCCCCGTGCGCGAGCCGATCGTCCCCGAGGAGAAGCACGGCGGCGCATCCGCGGACGGCGTGCTCTTCGAGTGGGGCGAGCGCCTCCCCCCGGGGATGCCGATCGAGATCGAATTCGTGTTGCAGCCCGGGGACGCGCCCGTCGTCCTGAGAGGGGAGGTGGTCGACGCGGCGCCGTGCGAGGATGCGCGCGGCCTTCACCGGATCAGGATGGGGTTCATCGCGGCGACCGACGCCGAGGTGGACGCCATCGCGCTGTTCGTCAAGAGATACTACGTATGAGCCCCCGCCCGCGCCTGGCCGCGGCGCTCCTTCTCGTGGCGGCGATTGTTTCTTCCGGATGCCTCCGCCCCCCCGCGCACACGATCACGCAGGTGTGCGTCATCGACGCCCTGCTCGCCGGGGCCTACGACGGGCAGCTCTCCTGCGCGGCGCGGCGCAGGCACGGGGATTTCGGACTCGGGACCTTCGACCGGCTCGACGGGGAGATGGCGATGCTCGACGGCGTCGTCCACCAGGTGCGGGCCGACGGGAGTGTGCGTGAGGCGCCGGGCTCGGAGACGACCCCCTTCGCGATGGTGACCCGGTTCTCCCCGACCCGCGCCGTCCCGGTCGCCCCCGGCGCCGGGCCCGCCGATCTGGAGGCGCTCCTCGACCGCGCCTTCCCGGACGCGAACCTCTTCTGCGCGATCCGAATGCGGGGGCGCTTCTCCGCGGTGAGGACGCGGAGCGTCCCCGCGCAAAAGAAACCGTACCCGCCGCTCGTGGAGGTGACGAAATCGCAGCCGGTCTTCGGGAGGGAGCAGGTTTCGGGCACGCTCCTCGGCTTCCGCTCGCCGGCCTATGCCGGCAGGGTTACCGCCCCCGGATACCACCTGCACTTCCTCTCCGACGACAGGGCCTTCGGGGGGCACGTCCTCGATTTCAGGGTCGAATCCGGCGTCGCCGAGCTGGACCCGTGCACCCGCTTCCTCCTCGTCCTCCCGGAGCCGGGAAGCGCGTTCGGGACGATGGACCTCGGGGGGGACAGGTCGGCGGAGCTGGAGGCGGCGGAGCGGGGCGGCGGGACGGTCAGACGCTGAAGCGGATCGCGAGGATGTCGCCGTCCTGCACGACGTACTCCTTCCCCTTGAGGTACTCCTTCCCCGCCTCCTTGACCGCGTTCTCGCTCCCCAGCGCGGCGAGGTCGTCGTACCTGATCACCTCCGCCCGGATGAAGCCGCGCTCCATGTCGGAGTGCACGACCCCCGCCGCCGCCGGCGCCGCGGAGCCGCGCCGCACGAGCCACTGGCGCACCTCGTCCGGGCCGACGGTGAAGAACGAGACGAGGTCGAGTGCCGAGAGGAGGAGCCGCGTGAGGGCGTCGACGGCGGGCTCGGCGATCCCCGACGCATCGAGGAACGCCGCCCGCTCCTCCTCCGATTCCAGGCGGGCGATCTCCGCCTCCACCTTGGCCGAGACGGCCATCGCGTGGATGCCGGCGGCGCGGCACTGCGCGGCGATCTGATCGAGCGGCCCGCGGTCCAGGATCGCCTTCTCGGAGACGTTCAGGGCGACGATCATCTGCATCCCGGTGATGAACGGGTAGCCGGAGATCATCCGTCGCTCCTCCGGCGAGAGGGGGAGGGTCCGCAGGGGGCGTTCGCCTTCGAGGTGGGCCTTGATTTTTTCGAGCAGAACCTTCTCGCGGAGGGCGGCGTCGTCGGCCTTCTTCTTCAGGGCGTGCTCGATCCTGCCGAGCCTCGTGTCGGCGAATACGAGGTCGTGAAGGATCAGCTCCGCGTTCACGGCGGCGATGTCCCTGCGGGCGTCCGGCGCCCCGTCGACATGGTAGACCGTGTCGTCCTCGAATCCGCGCACCACATGGCAGATCGCGTCGGCCTCCGCGATCCTCTTGAAGACCGTCCCCTTGGCCAGATCCTCCCTGTTGAGCGCCGGCAGAAGCTCGATCTCGATCCGCGCCCGCGCAATCTTTTCCGGACGGTAAAGGGAGACGAGGCGGTCGAAGCGCGGGTCGCGGATCTCGACGATGCCGACGACCGGCTTGTGAAACGACAGCTCCGCGGCTGAGAGGGGGCGGCGTGCGAGCAGCTCGAAGAGGGTCTTCTTCCCCGTCTGGGGAAGCCCCATGACGACGACCTTCATGCCGCGCCGCTCCGCCCGCGGGAACCGAAAGACGTCCTCATGCCGGTGGCGGCGTCGGGGAGACGGCGAGGCGGGATGGGAAGGATGGTGGAGCTGAGGGGAGTCGAACCCCTGACCTCTTGAATGCCATTCAAGCGCTCTCCCAGCTGAGCTACAGCCCCACGGCGTCGCGCGGCGCGGCCTGCGCAGGGCCGACCATCGCCGCAGGCGACATTATCCCCGCCCGCCCGGGGGAAGTCAATTGCTTTCAAGCTCTGCATCGGATATACTCCTCCCGAAACGCGTCCGAACCGGGCGCGGAGAGGGGCGGCAATGGGAATGACCATCGTCGAGAAGATCCTCGCGGCGCACGCGGGGAAGGGGTCGGTATCGCCGGGCGAGATCGTGATGGCCTCGGTGGACATCGCCCTCGGCAACGACATCACCGCCCCGATCGCGATCCAAGAGTTCAGGGAGGCGGGCGCCCGGCGCGTCTTCGACCCGGCGCGCGTCGTCCTCGTGGCCGACCATTTCACCCCCAACAAGGACATCAAGTCGGCCGAGCATGCGAAGCTCCTCAGGGAGTTCGCCCGGGAACAGGGGCTCACGCACTACTTCGACGTGGGCCGCGCCGGGATCGAGCACGCCCTCCTCCCCGAGAAGGGGATCGTCGTCCCCGGCGACCTCGTGATCGGCGCAGACAGCCACACCTGCACCTACGGGGCGCTCGGCGCCTTCGCGACGGGGGTCGGGAGCACCGATCTCGCCGCGGCAATGGCGACCGGGGAGGTGTGGCTGCGGGTGCCGAACTCCATCCGGTTCGTCTACCGGGGGGCGCTGCGAAGGTGGGTGGGGGGCAAGGATCTGATCCTCCGCACGATCGGCGAGGTGGGGGTCGACGGGGCGCTCTACCGGGCGATGGAGTTCTGCGGCGAGACGATCGAGGCGCTCCCGATGCACGACCGGATCTCCATCTGCAACATGGCGATCGAGGCGGGCGGCAAGTGCGGGATCGTCGCCCCCGACGCGGTCACCGACGAGTACGTCCGCGGGCGGGCGGAGCGCGCGCCGCGCCTGTACGCGAGCGACCCGGACGCCTCCTACGAGCGGGTGATCGAGATCGACGCCGCCGCCGTCGAGCCGCAGGTCGCCCTCCCGCCGCTCCCGGAGAACGCGCGCGGGGTGAGCGAGATCGGCGACGTCCGCATCGACCAGGTGGTGATCGGCTCCTGCACGAACGGGCAGATCGAGGACCTCCGGATCGCGGCGGGGATCCTGAAGGGGCGGAAGGTGCACCCGCGCGTGCGGCTCATCGTCATCCCGGCGACGCAGGCGATCTACGCGCAGGCCCTCGCGGAGGGGCTGCTGGGGACGTTCGTCGAGGCGGAGGGGGCGGTCTCCACGCCCACCTGCGGGCCGTGCCTCGGCGGGCACATGGGCGTGCTCGCCGCGGGCGAGCGGGCGCTCGCGACGACGAACCGCAACTTCACCGGGAGGATGGGGCACCCGTCGAGCGAGGTGTACCTGAGCGGACCCGCCGTGGCCGCGGCGAGCGCGGTCGCGGGGCGCATCGTCGGGCCGGACGCCCTGTGAGCTTCGCCGCGGAGAGGCGGAACGCGCCTTGATGCGGCCGCGGCGCGACCTGGATGCTCGCGGACCGGACGGTGGCGCGGAAGGACTGCGATAGGGGGCGGGGCGCCCTGCGTGCGGGCTCCGGGCACCAAGAGGAAGGCATGAAGATCAGAGGGGCGGCGTGGAAGTTCGGCGACGACGTCAACACCGACGAGATCATCCCCGCGCGGTACCTGAACACCATCGATCCCGCCGCGCTCGCGGCGCACTGCATGGAGGACGCCGACCGCGATTTTGCGAAGAGGGTGCGCCCGGGGGATCTGCTCGTCGCGGGGAAGAACTTCGGCTGCGGCTCCTCCCGCGAGCACGCGCCGATCTGCATCAAGGCCGCGGGGGTGGCGGCGGTGATCGCCTCCTCCTTCGCCAGGATCTTCTACCGGAACGCGTTCAACATCGGCCTCCCGATCTTCGAGTCGCCCGAGGCAAGCGCGGCGGTCGCCGCCGGGGATGAGGTCGAGATAGACGCCGATGCCGGAAAGATCGCAAATCTCACCCGGAAGGAGACGTACCGGGCGGCGGTCATCCCGCCGTTCATGCAGGAGCTCGTGAAGGCGGGGGGGTTGATGGCGTACGTGAAGAAACGGATCGGGGAAAAGCAACGGTAGGGAGGGGAGATGGCACGGAACCACGAGATCGCGGTCATCCCCGGCGACGGGACGGGGCCGGAGGTGATTCGGGAGGGGCTCAAGGTCGTGCGGGCCGCCGCGGAGCGGTTCGGGTTCGAGATCACGACCCGGGAGTACGACTTCGGAGGGGAGCGCTACCTCAAGACGGGCGAGACGCTCCCCGACGGGGCCGTCGACGAGCTCCGCGGGTTCAAGGTCGTCTACCTCGGCGCCATCGGCCACCCGGGCGTGAAGCCCGGCATCCTCGAGAAGGGGATCCTCTTGCGGCTGCGCTTCGAGCTCGACCAGTACATCAACCTGAGGCCGATCAGACTCTATCCGGGCGTCGAGACCCCGCTGAAGAACAAGGGGCCCGCGGAGATCGACTTCGTCGTGGTCCGGGAGAACACCGAGGACGTCTACGCGGGGATCGGGGGGTTCCTCAAGAAGGGGACCCCGGACGAGGTGGCGCTGCAGGAGATGATCTACACCCGCAAGGGGGTGGAGCGCTGCGTCCGGTACGCCTTCGAGCTCGCCAGGACCCGGAAGAGGAAGAAGCTCACCCTCTGCGCGAAGACGAACGTGCTGACCTACGCGCACGACCTCTGGCAGCGCGTCTTCGACGAGGTGGGGGCGGAGTACCCGGACGTGCAGCGGGACTACGCGCACGTGGACGCCACCTGCATGTGGATGGTGAAGAGCCCCGAGTTCTTCGACGTGATCGTGACGACGAACATGTTCGGCGACATCATCACCGACCTCGGCGCGATGATCCAGGGCGGGATGGGGATCGCGGCCGGGGCCAACATCAACCCATCCGGCACCTCCATGTTCGAGCCGATCGGCGGCTCGGCGCCCAAGTACACCGGGAAGAACGTCATCAACCCCCTCGCGGCGATCTCCGCGGGCGGGATGATGCTCGATTTCCTGGGGGAGAAGGAGGCGGGGCGCGCCGTCGAGGAGGCCGTGATGAAGGCGGTCTCGACCAGAATCAGGTGCCTCTCGGCCGGCAAAATGGGGATGGGGACCGACGCGGTCGGGGACCTGGTCGCGTCCCTGGTGCGCGGCTGACGGGGGAGAGGACGAAGAGTATGGCGCGACGATACACGGTGGCAATCGCCGGCGCGACGGGGGTCGTGGGGACGGAGATGCTCCGCACCCTCGCGGCGAGGAACTTCCCCGTGGGGAAACTGCGGCTGCTCGCCTCGGCGCGGTCGGCGGGGAAGCGGTTGCGCTTCGCCGGAGAGGATATCCCGGTCGAGGAACTCACGGCGGATTCGTTCGCGGGGGTCGAGATCGCGCTCTTCAGCGCGGGGGCGGCGCGCAGCAAGGAGTTCGCCCCGGCGGCGGTGAAGGCCGGGGCGGTCGTCGTGGACAACTCGAGCGCCTTCCGGATGGATCCCGACGTCCCCCTCGTCGTCCCCGAGGTGAACCCGGAGAAGGTGCGGGAGCACAAGGGGATCGTCGCCAACCCCAACTGCTCGACGAGCATCCTCGCCGTGCCGCTCTGGCCGCTCCACCGGGCGGCCCGCATCGTGCGGATCGTGGCGGCCACCTACCAGGCGGCCTCGGGGGCGGGGGCGGGCGCGATGGCGGAACTCCGCCGTCAGGTCCGGGAGATCGAGGAGGGGAGGGAGGCGAACGTCTCCGTCCTCCCGCAGCAGATCGCCTTCAACCTGTTCCCGCATGTGGACGTGTTCCTCCCCAACGGGTACACGAAGGAGGAGATGAAGCTGGTCCACGAGACCCGCAAGATCTTCGGGGACGAGACGATCCGGGTGACCGCGACCTGCGTGCGGGTGCCGATCCTGCGGGCGCATTCGGAGGCGGTGAACATCGAGACGGAGCGCAAGCTCTCCGCGGAGGAGGCGCGCCGGATCCTGGCGAAGGCCCCCGGGGTGTGCGTCGTGGACGAGCCGGAGCGGAAGCGCTACCCGATGCCCTTGACGGCGAGCGGGCGGGACGAGGTCCTCGTCGGTCGCATCCGGGAGGATATCTCCCAGCCCAACGGCCTCGACCTGTTCATCGCCGGCGACCAGCTCCTCAAGGGGGCCGCCCTGAACGCGGTGCAGATCGCGGAACTCCTGATCAAAAACGGATAGGCGCGCGGCCGCTGATTGACGCTGCGTTCCATCCTTTCCCCAGGGCGGACTTCAGCCTGCCCATGGACGAGCGCTGCATTCCATCCATTCCCCAGGGCGGACATCAGTCCGCCCGCGAATGAGCGAGGATAGAGAAAATGGCGGACTTCAGTCCGCCCGTGGACGAGCGCTGCATCCCATCCATTCCCCAGGGCGGACATCAGTCCGCCCGCGGATGAGTAAGGATAGAGAGAAGGGCGGACTTCAGCCCGCCCGCGGACAGCCGTTTGATCTGTTTGAACCGCTTGAACTGCCTGCACGGAAAAGGATTCAACGCCGGGACGCGCTAGAGTCTATGCCCGGCTGTGGACCGATATGGGGAACGACCGCACCATCCGGTTGCTGATCGAGTACGACGGCACGGACTACCGCGGCTGGCAACTGCAGCCCGACGGCCCCACCGTCCAGGGGAAGATCGAATCGGCCCTCCGCCAGATCACCGGCGCGGCGGTGCGCGTCGCCGGCGCGGGGAGGACCGACGCGGGGGTGCACGCCGCCGGGCAGGTGGCGAGCTTCCGCACCCCGAGCCTTCTCCCCGCCGCGACGATCGCCCGGGCCCTGAACGCCCTCCTTCCGCCCGACATCGCCGTCCTCTCCGCCGAGGAGGCGGCCGCCTCATTCCACGCCCGCTTCAGCGCGGTGCGCAAGAAATACCGGTACTCCATCCTCAATCGCCCCGTCCGTCCCGCGCTCGGGCGGCGGACCGTCCTTCACGTCCCGCGTCCCCTCGACGAGCGGGCGATGCGGGAGGCGGCGCGCTGCCTCGTCGGAACGCACGACTTCTCCTCGTTCAGGTGCAACTCCGGGAAGGAGGATCTCCCGATCAGGACCGTCCAGGCGCTCGCGATCGAGCGGAGAGAGGATCTCGTGACCATCGAGATCGAGGCGGCGAGTTTCCTGTACAAGATGGTCCGCTCCATCGTCGGGACGCTGATCGCCGTCGGGCGGGGAAAGGCGCCCCCGTCGGAGGTCGCGGCGATACTCGCCGCGCGCGACCGTTCCGTGGCCTTCCCGACAGCCCCCGCCTGCGGCCTCTGCCTCCTCAGCGTCTCGTACTAGCGGGCGTTGTAGGTGACTCTTACGCCCGGGGACAATCAGGCGGAAATCCGCCCCCTGTGCCTCTGGGGGAAGAATATCCGCCCAACGAACCGCGCCGCAATACCTTGCATGCAGCGTCCGGGCGATTGACTTCCGCGCGCACGCCTGACATACTTGACGGCAGGTGCAGGAGCGGACAACCGCAACAGGGGAGGGACGGGATGCGCGACATCGTAAAGGCGGCGACCGGGCAGATGATCGCTGCCGCGGTGCTGGGGATCGTGTTGGGGGCGCTGATGCTCCTCTATCCGGGCGGGACGGTGGTGCTGATGCAGTCGGCATTCGTCGTCTTCAAGGCGCTCCTCTCTCTCTTCATCATCTGCTGGGTCTCCAGCGAGGCCGCGGGCTACTTCAGGGTTCGCGCCACGATGACGGGGATCGGCACCGTGCTGCTCGGCGCCCTGGCGGTCATCCTCATCTGGAGTCTCGGCCTCGGCATCGTCTACCTGGTCGTCGCCGCGTTCCTGTTGATCTCGGGGACGGGTGAGATCGTCGACTCGTTCCGCGCCCCGCGGGGGACCTTCTTCCTCACGCTCCTGGGCCTCATCGACATCATCATCGGCATCCTCGTGATCACGAACCCGGTCATCCTCCCGCTCCTCATCGCCTGGTACGTGCTCTTCTGGGGGATCTCGCGGCTGCTCCTCGCCCTCGAGCTCAGGCGCCTCTTCTCGCTCTAGACCGGGGGCCGGGTCGTCTGTTCGTGAACATTCGCTTCGAGAGGAGGGAATGCAATGCGCGTCACCGCATGGACCGCCGCCCTTGCCGCGGCGGCGCTCTTCCTGCCGTTCGTCGCCCCGGCGCAGGACGAGGCGTCGTTCGACGCCGAGACGGGACAGGACGCGCTGGCGGGCGTGCCCGCGCATCCAGAGGAACCGGAGGCGGCGCCGGAGACCGGCGGTCTGGAGGGCCTGGTGCGGGCGGCGAAGAAGCGCGCCGCCTTCTCCGTCGCCAATATCTTCACCTCGCGCGATGTCTGGCGGGGCATCGACTGGTTCGGCAACAACGACCCGGCCTACCTCCTCGGCGGGGATATGAAGTTCGACCTGACCCCGTACGATGCGCAACACAAGCGCGACATCTGGGAGGTGAAGCTGCACACGATGGTCGCCGGCGCCTACTCGTTGAAGTCCGGGCACGAGAACGTCGACCGGTGGAAGGTGATGGCCGTCCTCGAGAACCGTTTTTACAGGTACCTCGACCTCGACATCGGCTACGAGCACTACGGCCTTCCCCCCTTCGACGACCACGATCGCGACTTCGAGGAGCTGATGCTCCGCGCGGGATTCAACTCGGTCCCGACGTTCACGCCTCTCTCCCTTCCGGGATTCAAGGAGCCGGTCACGGCGATCCCGTTCGCCGTCCACTACGGCGCCTACAGCGCCTACTCGAGCAAGCGCTTCACGCTCACGAACGACAAGTTCGGATTCCACGGCTACCCGAACAGCTGGTGGTGGCACAACGTCGAGTTCAACCTGATCGTGCCGTTCCCCGACGCCGTGCCGGAGAAGACCTGCGGCGTCCTGCGCTGCCTGAAGCTCGACTCGCAGATATGGGCGATCGACCGGGAGAACGTCCTCCCCGGCCTCAAGGACGGCCTCCAGGACGCGGAGTTCGGCCTCGCCCTCCCGCTCATCCTCGACCTCGGCGGGGGGCTCGGCCTCGACCGGTGCCTGTGGGGTGTCCTCGGGGAGTCGAAGATCATCGCCGAGCCGTTCATCCGCTACGCCCTCGACGCGCAGAACCTCGACTCCAAGACCGGCGCCTGGACCAGCGAGGACGAGATCTTCGGCGGCGTGGCGCTGGTCTACGCGTTCTGATCGCGCTACGGGATCGAATCCCTGATCGCCTGTCTTCAGCGTTGGGCTGATTGCCGCCAGCAGCTCGAACCGGCCCGGCATCGCGGGTTCCGCGAAGGCGATGGTCAACAACGGGGACCTGACCCCCAAAACGCAAATGGCAAGATTTGACCCCAAAGCCCCTTAGGACCCCGGACAGCAGATGCTGCTCAAAGCGGACTTCCACGTTCACACCTCCGAGGATCCGGAGGATCCGGTCGAGCATTCCGCCCTGGAACTCATCGACACGGCCTCCCGGCTCGGCTACGGCGTCCTCTCGATCACCAACCACAACACGGTGACCTGGGACGAGCAACTCGCCGCGTACGCGGAACGCAAGGGAATCCTGCTCCTCCCCGGCGTCGAGCTCTCCGTGGCGGGGAAAAAGCACGTCCTTGTCGTGAACTCCCCGCTTCGCGGGGCGAACCTCGCAAGAAGCTTCCCGAGGTTCGAGGATCTCGCGGCCGTCCGGGGTGAGTCGTCGCTGGTCATCGCCCCGCACCCTTTCCACCGCGCCCCCGTGTGCCTCGGGAGCGATCTCGAGACGCACCGCCACCTCTTCGACGCCGTCGAGTCGTCGCACTTCCACTCCCGCCTCTTCGCCCTGAATCGGAGGAGCGAGAGCTTCTCGCGCCGGTACGGCATCCCGATGGTAGGCACCTCTGACGCGCACTTCAGGTCGCAGTTCGGCCGCGCCTATTCCCTGGTCGAGGCGGAGAGGAACCCTAAAAGCGTCGTCGAAGCGGTGCGGAAGGGTAGGGTTCAGGTGGTCTGCCCCCCGCTCACGGTGGCGGGGATGGCCGGCACCCTGGCGCGCATGCTCGTGGCCCGGGTCCGGAGCGCGCCCGCCCGTGAACGCTGAATACCCCGGTACGGCCGGTGCGTGAGAAGCACCGACTCCTTCATGCGCAAGAATCCAGAATACCCGTCAGCGCAATCCTGAACCGCCCCCCGGCATCAGTCATGACGAAATACCCGTGGTATGCCCCAATCTCCATCACCGCGGCGCAGCCGTTGTTATGGCACGCTCCGAAGCAGATAGCGTCAATATCCTCTCCGGCTGCAAGGAGAAAAAGATTGACATAACATCCTTCCGGCGCTACGCTGCCGAGAAAGGCGCGATGCTCTTCGCAAACAGAGATTGAGTAGATGGACAAGTTCGCGGGACGCTGCGCATCCCGCGAACGGCGCCGCGGATTGCCATCCGCCTGTTCTCGGGCGCTTCGCGCCCTCGAACACGCGGATGCAGCGGACGGTTCGCTGCGGCGGGCGAGCCCGCCTCCGCGTCCGCCGCTGATCAGCAGCGCCGTTGTGCAAAGGAGAGATGAATGAAGAACTGCATCGTGGCAATGGTACTCACCATGATGGCGTCGTTGACGGCGCATGCTGAAGACATGCGGAAATATCTGAACGACACACAAACCTTGGTTCGGGATGGAAAGCATGAGGAAGCATTGGAGCGCTTCATATGGTTCCACGACCACGCACTTGAACATCAACCTTCCATGTATGGAGTGCGCCTTTCATTTGCACTGTCCTACTGGAAACAACTCGGAGATGTCTATCCGCCTGCGCTCACTGCCCTCAAGACAACCCGAGACTACAAGACGGATCTCTTCGTTCAGAACAAAGGGAATCGCAACCTCTTTCATGACGTGATGGCTCTCAACAGAACTCTTGGCCAGGATATCAAGACGGTTGATTTGTTTCGAACACTCGACAAAGATCAGGCTGATTTGGCGAAGGAATGCTGGGACGTTGCGAAAGATGCGGTAATCAAGGAGAAAGCCTACGATCTTGCCCGAAAGTACATTGGCAACCCCATTCGTGAATGGGGCAAAGTGAAGCAGATGTATGAAATGAAGAAGGCCATGTATGGCGGCAAGAACTTCGGAGAGCACTTTAAAGCGTATAACGAGAACAACTTCGTCGAAGAGAGCCTTAAATTGATCGAAGTTGCCCTCGCTCTCGACGACGCGGAAGCAGCCCACGAGATAAAATCAAAGGCTTCGGCCATCATTGATGACAATCGTCTCAATGATGCCATGCCCGAAGAAAGAAGGAAGGATGCACAACAAGCCGAGTTCACCGTACCATCGAAAGCCGCGCCGAGCGCGTCTTCCGATGTCCGGTGACTCGCGCCGTTCGCGGGACGCTGCGCGTCCCGCGAACGGCGCTGCGGATTGCCATCCGCCTGTTCTCGGGCGCTTCGCGCCCTCGAACAAGCGGCTGCAGCGGACGGCCGCTGCGGCGGGCAAGCCCGCCTCCGCGTCCGCCGCTGATCCGCAGCGCCGTTGGGATTAAGGAGATGGATTAACAGGTGGTCTCAATCTGCGACCACCTCTGCGGTGAGCAAGGGGGGCAATGGGGAAATCGACAGCACTAGTCAAAGTCGGCAAGATTCAACAACGCATACTTCTGATCCGTGGTGTCAAGGTCATGGTCGACGCCGATCTGGCAGAGGCTTACGGGGTAACGACGCGCCGATTGAACGAGCAGGTCAGGCGCAACCGCAACCGTTTTCCAGACGACTTCATGTTTCCACTCACGCCGGAAGAGAAGACAGAGGTGGTCGCAAATTGCGACCACCTTGAGAAGCTGAAGTTCTCCAAGGCTATGCCTCTAGTCTTTACCGAACACGGCGCGATCATGGCAGCCAGTGTGCTCAACTCACCCAAAGCGGTCGAAGTCAGCGTTTTTGTTGTCAGGGCCTTCGTTCAACTTCGGGAAACGATCGCAGAGCACAAAGAACTCGCCCGCAAAATCGCTGAACTCGAACGGAGACTGGGAGATCATGACGAGCAGATCGTGGTCTTGGTGGAGGCAATTAAGCAACTCATGAACCCGGAGCCTCCACCGAAGATAAGGCGGATTGGATTTCACACAGACTGACCCCAACAACACACCGGACGGTATTTGTCAACCCGCGGACGGGTCGCCAAAACCGTCAGTGTGACCGTTCGCGGGACGCTGCGCGTCCCGCGAACGGCGCTGCGGATTGCCATCCGCCTGTCCTCGGGCGCTTCGCGCACTCGAACAAGCGGTTGCAGCGAACGGCCGCTGCGGCGGGCAAGCCCGCCTCCGCGTCCGCCGCTGATCCGCAGCGCCGTTAGACGTCGTAGAGATCGCGGAGGATCGCATGGTGCGGAGAGTCAGGATTGAATACTTCGACCATAACGAGGAATTTTCGCGACTCCTACCAAGATCAGGCGAAGTAGTCGACACTCGAACGGATGTATATGGCAATAACGATTGGCTTTTAGTACGGCTTGATGCTCCCCTTGAATACCAAATGAAGGTTGGAGATCCGTTCCAATTCCGGCTTGTTCGCGCTGACCATTTCTTGGTTCGCTCACGGTGGGCTAAAGTCCCTATTCGTTTGGGAGAGGAGCCGTCCGTGTTTATCCTGCTCGTTGAAACATCGGAATCAAGCATCCCCGATCGCTTTGATCCTGCGTCTTACATACAAGCGGCTTGGGGTACGTGTGTTGTGGAGGAATGACGTCTAACTATTCGCTCCAGCAGCCGGTCCGCTTTGCGTCCCGCTGCTGAGCTCAAGCGTTCGCGGGACGCTGCGCATCCCGCGAACGGCGCTGCGGATTGCCATCCGCCTGTTCTCGGGCGCTTCGCGCCCTCGAACAAGCGGCTGCAGCGGACGGCCGCTGCGGCGGGCAAGCCCGCCTCCGCGTCCGCCGCTGATCCGCAGCGCCGTTAGACCTAATATAATAATGAACGGTTATAAAAGAACATACTTGGTCAGTTGTTTGGCTATCTCAGTGCCGTGCGTTTTCTTTATTCTTTTGGGCATTGATAAGATCAGCCTGTGGCAAGTGGCATTTTTGGGGATAGTCTTAGGCCTGTGGTGGATTTCTTTCATACTACTTCATAGAAATATGGCACGCTCATTCCTGATCTCCTGCTTGGTGGCAAATCTGTTCTGGTGGCCGCTGCTTATTCAAACTATCAGGCGCGTTCAGCATATAATATCGACTGGCAGTTTAGAAGGCCCGGGAGGGCAGGTTCCCCGGTTGCATTCCTTCTCAACATGACTATCGAGCAATGGTTTTTCATCCCAGCTTCTATCGTGCTGGTACGAGGCATAATAGAACTAAAGAGGTCTAACAAGTCGCTCAATCCGATCCCGCTGCTGCGAGACGGGTGAGCTTCACGTTCGAAATCGATGAATGAAGGATCAGTGGAACTGACTGACTGAATGATGAGCATAGGATTCTGACTCCTGTAAACAAGACGAGACGCAGGATTCTGACTGAAAAAGAAAATGGTCGTCGTGGGCAAAAGTAAAGTACAGGAAAGCAGCACAACATGTTCGAACCAGGCGCTGCTCGCGCACGCGAGCCCCGGGAGGGCTCGCGCCGGAGAGCGCTAACGTTAGGCGGGGAGGAATGAATCCAAAGGTAATGAGTAGGTGCTTTTGTATTGTTCTTCTGGTGGTGTGTATTGTCAGCGGATGCGCTATGCCTCATGTGCCGAATCTGCAGAAAGACAATGACGGCAAACAAGATCTCTCGGGTGAAACGGCTTCAAAAAAGCATCCGATCAAAACAATAGGCATCATAGGCGGGATTAGTTGGGCGTCATCCATAGAATACTACCGCCTCATGAACGAAATCGTCCGTGATAGGTTGGGTGGTGTGAACTCCGCTCAGATCCTGATGTTCTCCATTGAGTTCGGTGAATTTTCCAAACAGGAACGAATGGCTGACAAAGGTGACTGGACATTGATGACCAAGACCATACTTGATGCTGCGCAACGACTGAAACGAGGTGACGCGGACTTCATTGTAATTGCTTCCAATACACTCAATTCACTTGCAGGCCTCATTGAACAAGAAGTGGGGCTTCCCGTTCTCCATATCGCCGATGCCACAGGGAAAGCGGTCTTCCAAACAGGATTGCACACTGTCGCATTGCTGGGAACGAAATACACTATGGAGCAGCCTTTTTATCTGGAGCGTCTCAATAAATACGGGCTCAAGGTTGTCATACCCAACGAAAAAGAGCGGGATTACATTAATACTGTGATTTTCGATGAACTGTGCGCCAATAGGATAAGGAAGGAATCCAGAGATGCATTTAAGAAGATCATTGATCGTCTCCAAAAAGAGGAGGGTGCGGAAGGCGTTATTTTAGGCTGCACGGAGATTCCATTACTTATTAAGCAGGAGGATGTTTCTATTCCGGTCTTCGATACCACAGCACTACATTCAGCGGCCGCAGTTGAATATTCATTGAGTAGGTAATAGCAGGTTTGTAGAATTAGATGGCGCTGAGAAAAAGAGCATAAACCTTGCCCAATAATTTGATCCAGCCGAATCGTTACACTCGCGGCTGATCATTGTGTTCGCGGGACGCTGCGCATCCCGCGAACGGCGCCGCGGAGTGCCATCCGCCTGTTCTCGGGCGCTTCGCCTCCTCGAACTAGCGGATGCAGCGGACGGTCCGCTGCGCCGGGCGAGCCCGCCTCCGCGTCCGCCGCTGATCCGCAGCGCCGTTATGCTGATTGCTGACAAACCTAGCATTAAGGGGGAGATATGGACATCATGAACGCAAATCCTTTCGATCCTAAAACGCTTACCGAAGACGTTCTGAAGGAATGGCAAAACATGCTCAATGATACGGCTAAGATTATTGGTGTTCCTGCAGGGCTGATTACTCGTGTTGACGATAAGGAAATAGAGATCATTCTTTCCAGCGAGACTGATGGCAATCCTTATCCCGCAGCATTCAGATCACACTACCCTGATTCCGGATGGTACTGCGAGCATACCCTGAAGAGCAAAGGGCTTAATCTTATTCCCAATGCATTACAGGATTCTCGGTGGAAGGATAACGCCGCTGCTGTCGACCTGCATATGCTCTCTTATCTTGGGATGCCCATAAACCTTCCCGATGGAAAACAATTCGGGACGGTATGCTTCATAGACAACAAGCAGAATGCGCATAATGACTTGCACATCAGACTGGTCGAGCAGATTAAGAGAATGATCGAATTGTCTCTTTGCATCATTTTAGCCCAAGGGGAGATAGACCGCCGGGACCGCTTGCTTGATGATTTGAGCAAGATTTATCCGATATGCAGCTATTGCAAGAAAATCAGGGAAGAAACAGGCAAGTGGGTCCCGGTGGAGCAGTATATCAATAGTCTCTCTGGCGCCATGCCTTCGCATGGAATCTGCCCGGATTGCTACAAAAGGGAGATGGATAATTTGGCATAACCAGTCACGTGTGCGGACGCCTCAATCGGCGCCGCGCAGTGCAAGTAATCGGGGGGCAAGCCTCTCGACTATTGACTTTAAGTTTCGTCGAACAGGGCGATCACGATCGAGAGGCATACAGGAGCGCCCATGAACGAGCGCGATTCGCGTTTCCGGGAGATATTCCTTGAGCTGTTCGACGGCTTGCCCAGGCAGGGGCCGGGCAACCGTGATTGCGCCGCGAGAGCGCTCCGTCTCTGCGCGGGACTTCCCCGCACACCCATGATTGTCGATCTGGGATGCGGAGTGGGCGCACAAACGCTGCATCTCGCCGAACTGACAGCCGGTTCCATCGTGGCTGTCGATAGCCGTCTCCCCAGTATCGAGCGGCTGAAGAAGACACTCTCTGCGCGGGGTCTTTCGCAACGAGTCCATGCGCAGGTTGGCGACATAACACATCTGGAACTGCCGCCGGAAAGCTACGACCTGGTCTGGTCGGAAGGCGCGCTCTATAACATCGGAATCGGGAACGCCCTGCGCATCTGCCATGGGTTGCTGCGCCCCGGCGGCTTTCTTGCTTTCACCGACGCGGTCTGGCTGAAGGAGGATCCGCCACCGGAGGTGAAGGCGTGCTTCGAACAGGAATATCCGGCCATGGGCACGGCGGCCGACGTGGTGACAGCCATCCGGCTTGGCGGCTTTGAGTTTCTCGGCGGCTTCACGCTGCCGTATGAGGCCTGGTGGGACGACTTTTACTCGCCCATGGAACAGCGAATCATGGAGTTGCGTCGCAAGTACGGCAACGATGCCGAGGCGCTTGCGATGCTCGATGAACTCGCGCGTGAGCCGGAAATGCACCGTAACCATTCGGACTGCTACGGCTATGAGTTCTTTGTCGCGCGGCGGCCTGCCACAACGTGAGGAGATCAAACAGGGAGTGGATGCTACCTGCCGCCTCTACACTGATTTGGCGTGGCTCTGGCCGATGTGGGGCGATGCCGCCACTGAATACGCGCACTACTGTCGGCACGTCACCGGCCTGATTCGTCAATATGCCATGCGCCCGGCAACCACACTGCTGAACATAGGGTGCGGGGGAGGGAAGAACGCCCTGAACCTGAAGCGGGAGTACAACGTCACCGGCCTGGATGCAAGTTCCGCTATGCTCAAGCAGGCGCAAGCACTGAACCCGGACTGCACATTTGTCCAGGGCGACATACGGACGTTCAGACTCGGCCGGACCTTCGACGCCGTGCTGATGGACGACTCGATCTCGCACATGAATTGCCGGGCCGACTTCGTGGCGGCGTTCCGGACCGCGTATGTTCACCTGAATCCCGGCGGCGTCATGGTCGCCACTCCGGACGTGACGACCGAGACATTCCGGCAGAACAAGACGATCGTTACCCCCGCCGTACCCGGCGTAGCACCGGCCGGTATTGAACTCCTCTTTGTCGAGAATATGTATGACCCCGATCCTGCGGACGAGCAGTATGAAACGACGATCCTGTACTTGATCCGCTACCACGGACGCCTTCGGATTGAGACGGACCATTGGAGGATGGGCCTCTTCTCTCTCGACACATGGCGCCGTGTCCTGCGCGATACGGGTTTCGAACTGCATGAGGGGCGGTACACCGCCGGCGAGGATGCGTACACGGTCTTCGCCTGCGTAAAAACCGGATGAAGGCCGAACCTCCCGGACTCGGGGGCAGACCTTTATTCTTTACTACGAACAGGGCGGCTGCAGCGGACGCCCGTTTCGTCAGCCGCTGAGCCGCAGCGCCGTGAGGCGGTGACTGAATCCATTCGCATCCGAAAGGAGACTTTCTGCAGTGGACATCCCACGGATCTTCAACATCACCGAAAGCGCTCATCGGATCCATAACCCGTTTACGCCCGAAAAGCTCGCCGCACTCGGCGCGGCGCTGCGCCTGAAAACGGGGATCCGGGTGCTTGACCTCGGCAGCGGTTCGGGGGAGATGCTGTGCACCTGGGCGCGCGACTATGGAATCATCGGCACCGGCATCGACATGAGCCGGTTGTTCACCGAGCACGCGAAACTCCGCGCTGAAGAACTCGGTGTCGCCGATCGAGTCACGTTCATCCATGGCGATGCCGCCGGCTATGTCTCGGACGAAAAGGTCGATCTGGCGGCCTGCGTGGGCGCTACCTGGATCGGCGGGGGTGTCGCCGGGACGATTGAACTTCTGGCGAAGAGCCTCCGCCCCGGAGGGATCATCCTCATCGGCGAGCCCTACTGGCGGCAGATGCCGCCGACGGAGGATGTTGCCAGGGGGTGTCTTGCCAAGGAAATCTCCGACTTTCTCCTGCTTCCAGAACTCCTTGCGTCTTTCGGCCGCCTCGGCTACGACGTCGTGGAAATGGTCTTGGCGGACCAAGACAGCTGGGACAGGTACGAGGCGGCCAAGTGGCTCACCATGCGCCGATGGCTTGAAGCCAATCCCGATGATGAGCTGGCCCAAGAGGTGCGATCCAAATTGGCCTCGGAACCCGCGCGCCACGCCGCGTACACGCGTGAATACCTGGGCTGGGGCGTGTTCGCGCTGATGCCGCGGATCTGCCTCAAGCAGGCCTGACAACTGATTCAAGCCGACGCCGCTTCGCAGTCATCAACTTTAGCAGCGGGGCCAGCCCTCGACTGTTGACAGAGAATAGGCCGGCCCCGCTTCTCATATCGATAATCCCTTGCAATCCCTGTTTTACACAATCCTTGTATTATCCTTGTATTATCCTTTCTGCCCTCCCGGATTTGATGTTAGCATTGCCCGCGGCACAAGGCCGAGAGCGATGGCGTTCCTGCGATGAAGCATAGCCACCCGCATCATCTTGTAAAGATCGAGTCAGTCAACAGTCGAGGACGGACCCCGAACCTGCCCGAAGGAGGAGTTTCCCCAGGCTTGCAATCCTGTTGTGAAAGGAGAATCTCATGTCTAAAAAGAGGACAGACAAGGTGCTGATGTCACGGCGTTCGTTCCTCAAGGGAGCCGGGACACTGGCAATGACTCCGCTCTTGATGAACCTCGAGAGGAACTCGTCCTTGGCTGCCTCTCTCGTTCCGAAGAAGAGGCCAACCAAGAGGAACTATCGCACCAAGCTTGTCTTGTTGGGCACGACCGGCGGCATGACGTGGTGGCCCGGATCGAACCGCGCCAGCGCCTCGCAGGCATTGGTCGTCGGCGATGCGATGTACATCATCGACCTGGGATTCGGTTCCACCCAACGGCTCGCGGAAGCGTTCAACCATGCGGACTTCGTCACTATCGACGGCGAGAAGACACAGCTTGACCTATCCGCCTTTCTTAAGGGTGTCCGGGCGGTCTTTCTCACGCATCTGCATATGGACCATATGGGGGACTATCCGACCTTCCTGATGATCGGCGCCAGGGCGGGTTTCGGCGTCCCGAATCGGCTGCAGATCATCGGCCCCGGGGATCGCGGACGGCTGGAAGTGAACAAGACCGGATACACCGGCACGATCATCAAAACGGAATGCGGCGGTCCCACGCCGGTCACCGCCACGCCGGGCACCAAACAGATGACGAATCTGTTGCTGCAGGCGTTCGCCCAGAATATCAACGATTGCACGTTGGACGCCGGATACCCCGATATCTCCAGCATCATCGACGTCAAGGAGATAGGCGATCCCCAAACAATACCCTGGCCGGCGGGTTTTACCCCTCCGGATCCGTCCATACCCTGGTCGAGGAAGGAGACCTGCCCGGCCATGAGTCCGTTCGAGATTTACAGGGACGAACTGGTCCGGGTCTCGACCATTCTGGTGGATCATCACCAGGTCTATCCGGCCTTCGCCTTCCGATTCGACACCGACGACGGATCGCTGGTTATTTCAGGCGACACGGGCCCGGATACCAGTGGAAACCTTCAAAAACTCGCCAGGGGCGCGGACGTCCTTGTCCACGAGGTCATTGACGATGTGTGGATCGACGCGGCCTTCAAAGGGGTGAAGGAGGGCGATCCCGCCTGGCCTCTCTACTACCATGCCATCACCGCCCACACGACCATCCGGGAAGTCGGGAAGGTTGCACAACAGTGCCAGGTCAAGACGCTTGTGCTCAGCCACATCGGCCCGGGGAATGCCCCGCTCTCACGCCTGAAAAGGGCGCAGCGGAACTTTTCCGGGAAACTCATCATCGGCGAGGACCTGATGGAGATCGGCCTGGGGTAGGGTCCAGGGGCGCTCTCACGAACGATCCTTCAGGCAACTTCCATGGGAGCCCGAAGACCTGCGTCCCGCAGCATACAACGCCCAAAGGGACGAACCGCACCACCATATCGACCAGGTGGAACACGCGTGTGCCCGCCGGCGTGGAAGTTATTGATATCGCCGCCGTGTACGTTCCCTCGCAAACGCGGTATCGTCGCGTCGCCCGGCTTCGCGGGACGCTGCGCGTCCCCGGGGCGGGAATAGAGCTGACTCCGGCGCGTTTGAAGAGGCGCGGAGAGATGACGACCGGGGAGGAAACCGCGCTTCGGTTGCGTATGGGGGGGAGGGCGCTCGGAGAGGTCGGCGGCGCCCGGGCGGCGTGGGCGGAGCCGCGCCGAGGAACAATCAGGTGCGGCTGCGACAGCAGGTGGGGTACAATCGGGGATTGGGAGAGCGGGCGGACAAGATCGGCCGCATCGCCTTCGGCGTATGGCGAAGACCCGATACGGCCATCTGCTGACCCCGGCGAGCCCGATGCGCCGTCCGGCAAGGAGGATTCAGTGACGCCCCGGAACCATAGGAAGATCGCCGTCGTCGGCGCGGGCACCGTGGGATCGACCTACGCCTACTCCCTCGCCCAGAGCGGGCTGCCCGACGAGATCGTGCTCATCGACAAGAACGAGGATCTCGCGCGCGGGCAGGCGCTGGATCTCGCCCACGGGCAGCCGTTTTTCCCCCCCGTGGCCATCCGCCATGGCGACGCCGCGGACTACCGGGACGCCCAACTGATCGTGATCACGGCGGGTGCGGCGCAGCGGCCCGGCGAGTCGCGCCTGCAGCTTTTTCAGAAGAACGCCGCCATCGTGCGGAGCGTGGTCGAGGAGATCGTCGGGCAGGGCTCGCAGGGGATGATGCTCGTCGTGACGAACCCGGTGGATCTGATGACCCATGTCGCCCTGCGGCATGCGGAGGGCGAACGAAACCGGGTCTTCGGATCGGGCACGGTTCTGGACAGCGCGCGCCTCCGGCACCTGCTGAGCGCCTACTGCGAGGTCGACGTGCACAACGTCCATGCGTACGTTCTGGGCGAGCACGGCGATTCCGAATTCGTGGCCTGGTCCATGGCGCATGTCGCCGGCATGCCGGTCGACGAGTTCTGTTCGCACTGCGGACAGGGCGAAGACTGGAAGACGCAACGCGACACGATCGAGCAGCAGGTCAGGGACTCCGCCTACCATATCATCGGCTACAAGGGGGCCACCTGCTTCGCGGTCGGTTTGGCGCTGGTCCGCATAACCGGAGCGATCCTGCGCGGGGAGAAAAGCGTGCTGACGGTATCGACGATGGTCGAGGGGGAGTTCGGCCTTCGGGATGTCTGCCTCAGCGTCCCGTGCATCGTGTCGCGGCGCGGCGTCGAGAGGATCATCGTGAGCACCCTGCCGGACCGCGAGATGGCGGCCCTCTCCGCCTCCGCCGGGGTCTTGAAGAAGGCCGTCGCACAGCTCGGAGTCGATGCGTGAAGAAACCGGCGATGCCGGCCCCTCGGCCGGGGCGTGATGACGGACACGCGGCGGGGAGACGCGGCGGCCGGGGCAAACCGCGAAACGCGGTCCAGGCCGAGATCGCGGACCGCGGGGGGCGTGCCGCGCGTCCGCATCGCCACCGGGGGAGGTCATCGGAGCGTCTCATGGACAAGGGGGCTATCCTCGGTGCGCTGCGGATAGGGGAGGGGTGGAGGGTCCTCGATGCGGGCTGCGGGAACGGCTATATGTCGAAGGAGTTCTCGAAACGAGTCGGCAGCACGGGGATCGTCTACGCGTTCGACACCGACGAGCGCAGTATCGCCGCGCTCCGCGCCGAAACCTCGGGAACGAACATCGTGGCGATGGCAGGGGATATCACGGGCGACACCGGTCTCCCGGCAGGCGTATTTGACCTCATCTATCTGTCGGCCGTGCTCCATGGCTTCCCGCCGGAGCGGTTCTCGGGATTCCAGGCAGAGGTCGGACGTCTCCTTGCGCCCGGGGGCAGGCTGGCCGTCGTTGAGATCGTGAAACGCGAAACGCCCTTCGGCCCGCCGATGGGGATACGCGTGTCGCCTGAGGAACTGAAGGCCGCCATCCGGATGACCGCCGGGGCGACCGTCGACGTCGGCGACTACTTCTACCTGCAGCTGTTCGAGAACAGACCCAACCGCCCGCACGACGCAGACGGGAATGGCTGAGACGCGTTTTGCGCCGGGCGCGTCGTTTGCACCGCGGATTCCCGTGCGGGGCGGGACGGTCGCGGAGAGGATGCGGGGATGACCACGGGAGCGATGTGGGGATGGATAGGCGGCATCGCCGGCGGCATGCTCGGCCTCGCGGGCGGCGTCGTGGGAACCTACCTCAGCATCCGGAACACGAACGGGCCGCGCGAGCGTGCATTCATGATCAGGTCGGCCGCGGTCTGTTGGGCGGCTTTCCTGCTTTTCTTCGGACTGCTCATGGCATTGCCGGATCCGTATCGCTGGCTTCTCTGGATACCGTACGGCGTGCTGCTGCCCCTCGGCATCCTCCACGGCAATCGACGGCAGCAGGCCATCCGGCGCGAGGAGTCGCGGGACCGGGCTCCGCACCCCGGTGCCGTCGCCGCGCCGCGGATGCAGCGTCCGCGTTCCGGGTAGGGGAGGGCGCCGGGCCGGCGTAGATCGGCACCTGCGCCCTGCCGTCCCTGTGCAGCGATACAAAGGAGGCACGAGACGATGAAACGCACCGTCAGATTGCCGGCGCCGCAGAAGGATCTCGACTATCGCCTGATGGAGGCGCTGGAGAAGAGGCGCTCCACAAGGAGCTGGAAGGATGCCCCCCTCGACGCGCAGGAGCTGTCGAATCTTCTCTGGGCGGCGTGCGGGATCAGCAAGAAGGCGTACGGCAATGTGAAGAGCAAAAGGACGGCCCCCTCCGCCTGCAATTCGCAGGAGATCAGGGTGTATCTGCTCACGGCCGACGGCGCATTCCTGTACGACGAGGAGCGGCACTGCCTGGTCGAGATCCTCCGGAAGGATATTCGAACCCACATCGGCACCCAGAAAATGGTGAAATCCGCGCCGATGGGACTTGTCTTCGTGGCCGATCTGTCGCGCATGAAGAGCCCGTTTGTGAGGAGCAAGGAGGCGCAGCGCTTCTGTGCGTGGGTCGACACCGGGTATATCAGCCAGAACGTGTACCTGTATTGCGCCGCCGCGGGCCTGGGAACGGTGGTCTTGGCCATGGTGGACAGGGACACCCTGCACGCGCTGCTGGGGTTGCGGGAGCACGAGAAGGTGGTGTTGACGCAGGCGGTGGGGCGCCTGCCGTAGGTTGCCCCCGGCGCGCGGGCGCCGGCCTCGCCGAGGGGGGGAGGAAAGGGGACGGTATGCCGTGCCGGAGACGCAGCTGCGGCATGCGCGTCTCCAGGGGGGGGCGCATCGCGGCGGGGGGGAGGGCGTGGCGGCGGCAGGGTAACAATCCGAACGGGACATCGCGGACCGACCCGCGGAGGAGAGGCATATGGTCATCGTCGATTCGTATCCCGTGGCTGTGGCGATGTGCATCATCACGATGCTCTGCTGGGGGTCCTGGGCCAATACCCAGAAACTGACCGGCAAGGAGTGGCGGTTTCAGTTGTTCTACTGGGACTATTCCCTTGGCGTCCTCCTGCTTGCGCTGGTTTTTGCCTTCACGATGGGAAGCATAGGAGCGGAAGGGAGGGGATTCATCGAGGATCTCGGGCAGGCCGGCCGGAGTATGCTCCTGGCGGCGTTTTTCGGGGGGGTCGTCTTCAACTTCGCGAACATCCTCCTGGTCGCGGCCATCGACATTGCCGGGATGGCGGTCGCTTTTCCGGTGGGGGTCGGCATCGCCTTGAGCCAGGGGGTGTTCATCAACTATATCGCCAAGCCGGAAGGCAATCCGGCGATACTCTTCATCGGGGTCGCGCTGGTCGTCGCCGCCATCGTCATCGATGCTGTCGCGTACCGGCGGATGCAGTCCGGGGCTCGGCGGGGCACCGCCAAGGGGCTGGCGCTGTCCGTGATCGCCGGGATCTCGATGGGATTCTTCTATCGTTTCGTGGCCGATTCGATGGCGACCGATCCGGTCAACCCCGAGGCCGGATTCCTGACGCCGTATACGGCGATGGCGGTCTTCGCCGCGGGGCTGCTCTTGTCCAACATAGTCTTCATCACGGCGATCATGCTGAAGCCGATCAGCGGCGGGCCGGTGGCCCCCCGGGACTATCTCCTGAAAGGAACCCCGCGACTGCACCTGATCGGCATCCTCGGCGGCGCGATCTGGGGCTTGGGGATGCTGTTCAGCATCATCGCCGCGGGTGCGGCGGGCCCCGCCATCTCCTATGGGCTGGGGCAGGGGGCCACGATGGTCGCCGCCTTCTGGGGCGTGTGCATATGGAAGGAGTTCAAGGGCGCCCCCGCCGGGACGAACCGGCTCGTCGCCGCGATGTTCCTCTTCTTCATCCTTGGCCTGGGGTGTATCATCGCCGCGAGGGTGATCTAGCCGGCGCTGAGGGGCATGCGCCAAGACCGATGGCGGGGTGATGATGAAGATCGTCGTCGTGGGAAGCTCCAACACGGATATGATCGTCGCGGTGCCCCGGATCCCCAAACCGGGCGAAACGATACTCGGGGGGAGATTCTCCACCGCGGCGGGCGGGAAGGGGGCAAACCAGGCCGTTGCCGCCGCGCGCGCGGGCGGCGAGGTCGCGCTGATCGCCCGCGTGGGCAACGATCTCTTCGGCGCGCAGGCGCTCTCGGGGTTCAAGGCGGACGGCATCGATGCAACCCATGTGACGACCGACCCGGATCAGCCCTCCGGCGTGGCGTTGATCCTCCTGGCCCGAGGCGGCGAGAACAGCATCGCCGTGGCGCCGGGGGCGAACGCCGCGCTCTCCCCACGGGACGTGGAGAAAGCCGAAGCGCTCATACGGTCCGCGGATATACTGCTGATGCAGCTGGAGACGCCCGTTGAAACGATTGTCCGGGCCGCGGGGATCGCCGCGGAGGCGGGGGGCACGGTCATACTGAACCCGGCGCCGGCCTGCCCGTTGGATGACGCGGTGTTGGGCGCCGTGACCATCCTCACCCCCAATGAATCCGAGGCGGAACTGCTGACGGGTATTCCCGTTCGGGACGCATCGGGCGCGGGACGGGCGGTACGCGCCCTCCGGGGGAGGGGGGTGAAGACCGTCATTGTCACCATGGGGAGCAAGGGGGCGCTCCTGGAGACAGGGGAGGCGTCAGAGGTCCTTCCCGCCTTCTCCGTGGACGCCGTCGACGCCACCGCCGCGGGCGACGTTTTCAACGGCGCGCTCGCCGTGGCCGTCGCGGAGGGGAAGCCGCTACGGGAGGCGGTGCGGTTCGCCAACGCCGCTGCGGCGCTGTCGGTGACCCGGCTGGGCGCGCAGCCGTCGATACCCGCGCGCGACGAGATCGATCGCATGCTGCTTCGGGGCGATTGACCGCGCGGCTGACCGAACCGCCCGCACGCGCCTCCGGCGGCGCGATGATGAGCGGGGGGCACTCAACGAGGGGATGAGTCCAATGGTTTCACTGTCGGGAATGAAAAGCGCATTGCAGCGATACGGCGTTCAGGGCGCTCTTGCCGGCGCACTGCGCCGTGCGGCGGATCTCCTAACCCGAAATCAGATGGAGAACAGTCCGGAGACGCAGCGCCCCAATGACTTTCTTGCGTGGGTCCGCTTCGCCGTTCCAGGGATGCTCCGGCCGGGCAATATCGACGCAATGGACTACGCGATTGCGCATATGCCGCCCGGCGGGCCGATAGTCGAGATCGGCTCATTCTGCGGGCTTTCCACCGTCGTCTTGTCGTACCTTCTCGAGAAGCACTCGAGAACAACCCCGATCTTCTCCTGCGACAAATGGGAGTTCGAGGGGCAGCAGCTTGGGGCGCCCCTTGGGGACTCGACGTCCGTCACGCACGACGTGTATCAGGTGTACGTGAAGGAGACGTTTCTTCGCACCATGCACACCTTTGCGTCGAGCAGACTGCCGTATACCATCAACTGTTTTTCGGATGAGTTCTTCCTGCGCTGGTTTGCACGCGAAATGGTTGTCGATGTATTCGGTCGTTCCGTCACACTCGGGGGGGAGATCAGCTTCAGCTACATCGATGGGAACCATACCTACGCATTCGCTAAAAGGGATTTCGAGAATACGGATCGGGTACTGGTTTCCGGCGGCTTTATCCTGTTCGATGACTCCTCCGACGACAGCACATGGGAGGTGAATCGATTGACCCGTGAAATCGCCGCGGGGCAACGGTACGAACTGATCTCGAAGACCCCCAACTATCTGTTCCGGAAGAGGTGACGCAGGAATCGACGGCGTAGCACGCGTGCGTTACCGGGGGGGCGTTTTCGTTCCGTGTCGCTTTCGACGGATCCCCTGTCCCCGCCGTCGATCGATTCCGGGTGCGGCGTGGAGGGCGCCCCGGGTGCGCCCCTTTCGAGAGAGGAGAAACAAAATGCCGGCGGGAGGAACATCGCCTCCGCCGGCATCGATTCGGTGCAGCGAGAACAGGCGCGCTCAGTAGACGCGCTTCTTCTCCTTCTTCTCGCGGCGCTTCTCCTTGAGGGACTTCTGAGCCTTCTTCTTCTCTTCGTGTTTCGTCTTGTCCATCGAGCCCATCGTCGACCTCCTTGTGCGTGAGCCCCGCACGCCGCCCGCGGCCGGTCCGGCCGCTACTTCTTCGCCGCCGCCTTCGGCTTCTTCTTGACCGCCTTCCTGATCACGATGTAGCCGCCGTTCGCCCCGGGTACCGCGCCGCCGATGAGGAGCAGGTTCTTGTCCTCGAGGACCTTGACCACCTTCAGATTCTGGACGGTGGCGCGCGCATTGCCGAGCTGGCCGGCCATCTTCAGCCCCTTGAAGACCCTGCCGGGGAACGAGTGCTGGCCGATCGACCCGCTGTGCCTGAAATATTCGTGCGTGCCGTGCGAGGCGGGGGAGCCGCCGAAATGGTGGCGCTTGATGACGCCTGCGTATCCTTTACCCTTCGAGACGCCGCAGACGTCCACGAATTCCCCTTCCTGGAAGACGGAGGCGCCGAGGACCTGGCCGGCGGCGTAGTTCTTCGCCTCGTCTCCCGAAAGGCGCACCTCCCTGAGAAACTTGAACGGCGGGGTGCCGGCCTTCGCGAAGTGTCCCTGGAGCGGCTTGGTGAAGGATTTCGCCTTCCCCTCGTCGAAACCGAGCTGCAGCGCCTGATACGAGCCGGCGCCGTTTTTGATCTGGACGACCGTGCAGGGGCCCGCCTGCACGACGGTGACCTGCACCGCCTTCCCGTCGTCGGTGAATATCTGGGTCATCCCAAGCTTCTTGCCCAGGAGCCCCATGGTGAAATTTTTCATCGTCCCTTCCTTGTAACGAGGAGCGCCATTATATACGAACGCAGGGCCGCTGCAACTACAATTTTGCCGCCGGCGCGGCTGCCGCCGCGGGGGCGGGCGAAGGAGAGGCGGGCGGGGTATCGAGCGTTTTCAGGGAGCCGGCGCCCGCGGCGTCGAGGAACGCCTCCATCGCGTTGGACTTGTCGGGGTGCTGGAGGATCACCCTTGCCTTGTCGTCTCCGAAATGGTTCCGCATCTTCTGGAGGAGGGCAAGGAGCGTGTCCTCGAACCCCTGGCGCGACGAGCCGAACGCCGTGTCGCCGTCGGGGGAGAGGATGAGGATGAGGTAACGGTCCGAGGCCTGGTCTTCCCTGTCGGTGACGACGAACGACTTCGCGTAGTGCCGATCCTGCCGCCGGTCGACGAGGAAACGGGCCGCGGACTCGGCCAGCTCCATCCCCGCCGCGGAATCCGAGAAGCAGACGATTTCTCCGACGGCGGACCCCTTGTCGGGAACCGCGCCCGCTCCCGGGACGGCGAGCGCCGCGCACAGCATCACGCCCTTCAGGATACGCATTGCAGGAACGCCCGTGCACTTCCACGAGCGAATCTATGGTACCATACCATGCACCGGAGTCAAGCGGGGAACCTCCTTCCTCGACCATGCACGCGCCCATTGCTGTCGCGATCCTCACGGTGGCCTGCTCCGCTCCCGGCGCACCGCCGGGGCAGGAACGGAACGGCCCGCCCGCCGGGCTCCCAGGGGCGGCGTCCTCCCTTGCGGAGGAGGCCGAGACGCTCGCCGCCGCCGAGGCGCTTGCCAGGGAGGAGGCGGCCACCCGAAGCAGGGAAGAGGCGGGGAACGGGGGGGAGCCGTCGGGCTGGTTTTCGTTGCGCCGCCTCTTCGGGGCGCGGCCGCACCCCGGCCTGAAAACGGAACCGCTGCGTCCCGCGCCCGTTCCGGTGTCGATACGCGAAACCGTATCCGTTCCGCGCGCCGCCCCGCTGCCCCTCCCCGCGTCCGCCGAGCCCGGCGCGGATGAGCGGCAAGAGGGAGTCACGGGGATGCTTCTCGGCGACGCGCGGGCGCTCGCCGAGCACGGGGACGGCGACGGGGCGATCGCGGTGCTCACCGCCCTCCTGAAACGCGCCCCCGAATCCTTCGAGGCGTGGCGCCTGCGCGGGGGGCTGCTGCTCGCGAAGGGGGACTATCGGCGGGCGGTCGGCGATTACCGCAGGGCCATTGCGGCCGGGGGCGGGGACATCGATTCCCGGTATGGCCTCGGGACGGCGCTGGAGAAATGGGCCGAGACGCTCGATGCGGAGGGGGCGGGGGAGGCGGCGGCGGAACGGTACCGCGCCGCGGCCGCCGAGTACAAGGCGGTGCTCTGGAAGCGTCCCGACTACCTCCCCGCATGCTACAGTCTCGGCTGCGTCTGCGCGCGGTTGCACAACAGGGACGACGCGGCCCATTACTTCAGGAAGACGCTGGAACAGGCGGAGGACGATTCGGAACTCGCGCGGCGCGCCCGGTACAACATGAAGCTGTTGGGGGAGTACTGACGGCGCACCCGGCCGAGAAAGGTTCCCGGCGCCGGGGGGCCCGCGCGCCCCGCCCGGCATGCAGGCGCGCCCGGGGACGCTCCCGCGGGATCAGCCCTCCTTCTCGATGATTCCCAGCCCCTCGTCGAGGGTGCGGATGATGAACTCCGCATCCCCCTTGTCGATGCACATCGGCGGCTTGATGCGCACGACGTTCCCCGCCATCGCCCCCTTGCCGATGAGAAGCCCACGGTCCTTGCACAGATCCATCAGGCGGAGCGTCTCCTTCGCGGCGGGTTCCTTGGTCGCGCGGTCGCGCACGAGCTCGATCCCGAGCATCAGCCCCATCCCGCGCACCTCGCCGATGAGGCGATGCTTCTCCTGGAGGCCTTTGAACCCGTCGAGGAGCAGATCCCCCATCGCCTTGGCGTTGCGGGGGTAACGGTGCTTTTCGATGGCCTCGAGCACCGCGAACCCCTGCGTCATCGACACCGGGTTCCCGCCGTAGGTGTTGAAGTGCACCTTCCCCCGCATCGACTCGGCGATCGGGCGCGTCGTGGTCACGGCGCCGAGCGGCACGCCGTTCCCGATCCCCTTCGCCATCGTGATGATGTCGGGCACGCAGCCCCACTGCTCGATCCCCCAGAACCTGTCGCCGGTGCGCCCGAAGCCGGTCTGGACCTCGTCGGAGATGCAGAGGCCCCCGTAGTTCCGGACGATCCGGTAGGCGATCTCGAAATACTCCTTCGGGGGGCATACCACGCCGCCGAACCCCTGTATCGGTTCGGCGATGAACGCCGCGATGCGGCCCGAGGTGGAGTATTTGACGATCTCCTCGATCTGCCGCGCGCAGGCGAGATCGCAGGCCGGATAGGAGAGGGAGTAGGGGCACCGGTAGCAGTAGCCGGCGGGGGCGTGAGAGACGCCGAAGACGTAGGGGAGGCTGTGGCGCCACGCCGACTGGCCGGTGAGGCTCATCGCCATCAGGGTGCGGCCGTGGAACGAGTGGCGCAGGGCGATGAACTCCTGCTGCTTCGTGAAGTTCTTCGCCAAAAGCGCCGAGAGCTCGGTCGCCTCGCACCCGCTGTTGGTGAAGAAGCTCACCTTCAGCTCCCCCGGCATCGTCTCCGCGAGCTTCTTCGCGTAGACGGCGATTGCGGGGTGGTAGTAGAGTGTGGTCATGTGCTGGAGCGTCCGCACCTGCTCCACCACCGTGGGGATGACGTCCGGGTGGCAGTGCCCGACGCTGATGGTGACGACGGCCCCGAATCCGTCCAGGTACCGCCGCCCCGCGGCGTCGTAGACGTACTGCATCTCGCCCCGGACGATCTCGAGCGGGGTGCTGAAGTAGCTCATCGTGCTCGGGAGGAGGTACTCCTCCCGCATCTTCTTGATCTCCTCGACCGTGTAGTTCCGGCTCTGCATCGTGCTCTCCCTTTCGGTATCGTCGCCGCCGCGTTGCCCGGCGCACGGGTGCGCAGTCGATCTCCCTACCGGGGGGAAGCGTACCATAGTCGGGGCGGCCGGGGCAATCAGGCGTGTGACATCAGACGTGTGGCTGTGCGGGCGCTAGCGTTTCACCGTCCCCTCGACCCCCCCCCAGGGAAGGCGTTTGACGAAACGCCCCCATCCCTTCTCGCCCGTGAACCTGCCGTGGCGGGCGACGAGCCGACCGCGGCTGAAGGTCATCGCCGGGTACCCGGTGAGGGTCCAACCGTTGAACGGGGACCAGTCGCAGTTGGACTGCAGCCGGCGCGGCGCGATGGTGAACCTCTTCTTCGGGTCGAAGATCACCACGTCCGCGTCGGCGCCGATGGCGAGCGTCCCCTTGCGGGGGTAGAGCCCGTGGATGCGGGCGGGGTTGGCGCTCACCAGCTGCACGAGGCGGTTCAGGGAGAATCGCCCCTTCGCCGCACCGAACGCGTGCATCAGCGGGAGCATCGTCTCCACGCCCGGCATCCCGAAGGGGATCTTGGCGAAGTCGCCGCCCCAGGCCGCCTTCTGCCGTTTCGTGAAGGTGCAGGTGTCGGACGCGATGAGCGAGATCTCCCCGTTGGCGAGGCCCCGCCAGAGGCGCTCCGAATCGGCGGCGGTCTTGACCTGGGGGCAGGTGGCGAACAGGTGTCCGTCCTTCCGGCTGAAGACCGACTCGTCGAGGAGGAGGTAGTGCGGGCAGGTCTCCGCGTAGATCTGGACGCCGCGCTCCTGGGCGGACTTGACGATGTCGACGGAGGCGCCGGCCGAGACGTGGACGATGTAGACGCGCCCCTTCGCGGCCTCCGCCCACGTGGCGGCCCGCTGGACCGCCTCGCTCTCGACGAACGCCGGACGGGAGAGGGCGTGCCCGCGCGCGCCCAGTCTCCTGCGCGCCGCGCGATACCGGCGCACGAGGCCGTCGAGGACGAAGACGCTCTCGGCGTGGAGCTCGATCATCGCGCCGATCCGCGCGGTCTTCTCGAGGGCGCTGTAGAGCGTGTAGTCGTCGGCCATCCAGCCCTGGTCCTTGTAGATCATGAACATCTTCACGGTGGGGATCCCGGCGTCCACGAGGCGGGCGAGGTCCCTGCCGGACCCGTCCTTCCAGTCGGTGATGCCGGCGTGGAGGGAGTAGTCCACGCAGACGTTTCCGTCCGCCTCCCGGCGGCGGTTCGCGACCGCCTCCATCACGGGGTGGCCCTTCGTCTGGATCGCGTAGTCGATGACGGTGGTGACGCCCCCGCAGGCGGCGGCCTTCGTGCCGTTCTCGAAGTCGTCGGAAGAGACCGTGCCGCAGAACGGGAGCTGGAAGTGGACGTGCGCGTCGATCGCCCCGGGCATGACGTAGGCGCCGCGGGCGTCCACCACCTCGGCCTTCTTGCGGGGGGTGAGGCGGTCGCCGACCGCGACGATCCTTCCCCGTTCCATCACGAGGTCCGCCTCAACGCGGTCGGATTCGGTGACCAGCGTCCCGCCCTTGATGATGGTGCACATAGGAGCCCCTCCAGCTGTGCGCGCTACGCTGCAAGAGGATCGAGACGAGTCGACCGCGTAGCGCTCAGTGCTTCTTCAGCGGCACCGTCGACCGCTTCATCGTGATGCAGTCGTCGACGGGGCAGACGTGCGCGCAGAGGCTGCAACCGGTGCAGCGCTCCTCGTGTACCGTCGGCTGGCGCTTCTTCGCGTCCCAGTCGATCGCCTGGTACGCCGAGTCGCGGCAGGCGACGTGGCAGAGCCCGCAGCCGATGCACGACTCGTCGTCGATGCTCGACACCACGCGGTGGTCGCGGCTCAACGCCTCGTGCATCGTGATCTTCTGCGCGGCCAGCCCGACCATCTTCTCGATCGAGGAGAAGCGCCGGTCCTCCATGTAGTTGGCGAGCCCCTCGCAGAGGTCGTCGATGATCCGGTACCCCCAGTGCATCACCGCGGTGCAGACCTGGACGGTGGTGGCGCCGAGGAGGATGAACTCCGCCGCGTCGCGCCAGGTCCCGACCCCGCCGATCCCCGAGACGGGGCAGCTGGTGGACTTGAAGATCTCGCAGACCGCCCGCAGGGCGATCGGCTTCATCCCCGGCCCCGAGCAGCCGCCGTAGGTGCTGCGCCCGTTGACCGAGGGGAGCGGGTCGAGCGTGTCGAGATCGACGCCGAGCAGCCCCGCGACGGTGTTGATCGCGGAGATCGCGTCCGCGCCGCCCGCCTGCGCGGCCTTCGCCGTCATCTTGATGTCGGTGATGTTCGGGGTGAGCTTGATGATGACGGGGATCCGGGAGATGTCCTTGACCCACTGGGTGATGTGCTTGGTGATCTCCGGGTCCTGGCTGCAGATGCTTCCCATCCCGCGCTCGGGCATCCCGTGCGGGCAGCCGAGGTTGCACTCGATCATGTCGGCGCCGCTGCCCTGCACGCGACGGGTGAGCTCCTGCCAGTCCTTCTTGGCGGGGCCCGCGGCCATGATGCTGGCGATGACGACACGGTCGGGGTAGCGCTTCTTCATCTGGCCGATCTCCTTCAGCCAGATCTTGATGCCGCGGTCGCTCACGAGCTCGATGTTCTGGACGACCGCCATCCGGTTCCTGCCGTAGTTGAGCGAGGCGAGCCGCGGGGCGACGTTCAGCACCGGTTCCCCCTCGGGGACCAGCGTCTTGATGATGGCGCCCCCCCACCCGGCGTCGAAGGCGCGCATGATCATCTCGCCGGTGGTGGTGGGCGGCGCGGAGGCGAGTATGAACGGGTTCTTGAACTTCACGCCGCAGAAGTCGACCTTGAGAAGCGAATGCTCCGTTTCGGTTGCCATCTAATTCCTCCCTATCTCCGGCGCCGGTCGCCGAACGATCCATCGGCGCCGTCTGCGTGGCGCCCGATCGTTGCGCCGTCCCGCCTAGCGTTTCCTCAGGTACCGGTCGATCGCCTCCGCGGCCGCCTTGCCGGCGGCCACGGCCTCGACGGCGGTGGCGCCTCCGTTCACCGCGTCGCCCCCGGCGAAGACGCCGGGGATGCTGGTGAGGCCGTTCGCCTTCGTCTTGATGCGGCCGCGCGCGTCGGTCTTGAGGCCGAACGCCTTATGGAGCGCCGCGTCCGGGTCCTGGCCGAGCGCCTGGACGACGGTGTCCGCCTTCACGATGAACTCGGAACCGGGGATCGGGACGGGGCGCGGGCGCCCGGACTCGTCTTTGGGGCCCAGCTTCATCTTGATGCACTCCACCGCCTCGACCCGCTTCTTCCCGAGGACCTTCTTCGGGGCGGTCAGGAACATGAACTCGGTCCCCTCGCGGAAGGTCATCGCGACCTCGGCCTCCCATGCGGGCATCTCCGCCATCCCGCGGCGGTAGATGACGAGGACGCGCGCGGCGCCGAGACGGAGCGCGGAGCCGGCGCAATCCATCGCGGTGTTGCCCGCGCCGAAGATGGCGACCGTCTCGCCGACCCGCGGCTTCTTCGGGCCGAACTTGGCGGCGGCGATGAAGTCGAGGGCGTCCCAGACGCCGTCCAGCTTCGTCTGCTCGAGGTTCTGCCAGCGGGATTTCCAAGCCCCGGTGCCGATGAAGACCGCGGCGAAGCCCGACGCCTTCAAGGCGGCGAGGCCGGCGATCTTCTTCCCGGTGACGATGTTGACACCCGACTTCCGGATCGCCTCGATCTCCGCGTCGACGATCCGCTGGTCGAGCCGGTACGAGGGGATGCCGTAGGTGAGCATCCCCCCCGCCTTGCGGTTCTGCTCGAAGACGGTGACGTGGTGGCCGCGCTTGGCGCACTCGATGGCGCAGGTGAGCCCGGCCGGTCCGGCGCCGACGCAGGCGACCTTCTTCGCCCCCTTGCGGGGCTCGACCGCGAACGGGCGTATGCCGCCCACGAGATCGAGATCCGCGACGTAGCGCTGCAGCGTGGCGATGTCGAGGGGGGAGGTGGCGAACTGGTTGCGGCAGGCGCCGATGCAGAACTCGTCGGCGGGGCAGATGCGCCCGCAGACGCTGGCGAACGGGTTCGCCTCCCTGATGATGCGGATGGCGCTCTTGAGGTCGCCCACGTGGATCCGCCGGATGAATGCGCTCACGTCCACGCCGCTCGGGCAGCCGCTGCTGCACGGCGCCTCGAGGCAGTAGTTGCAGCGGACGGCCTCCTTGCGGGCGAGGTTGTGCGGGACCGGTTTGAGGATCTCCTGAAAATCCCGGGTGCGTTCCTTGACGGGCCGCTCAGTCGAACGCGTCACGCTCATGGCTGCCTCCTCGATGAGGGGGGTTGAAGAGACGACAGTATAGCATCATGCGGCGGGGAGGCGCCAGAGCTTTATGGGTTGTCGTCGTTTATGGGTTGTCGTTTATGGGTTGTCGGGGTGCTTTCGGGGGTGCGTTATGGAGTGGCGGGTAAGGGAGCACTTCTTAAGGAGTGCTCCCTCATTATTCCCCTTCCCCCTTGAGGGGGAGCCTGCCTGCCGGAAGGCAGGGGGTGGGGGGATAACAAAGCACCCCATAAGTGTCCCTTACGGTGGCGGCGGGCGGACGTCTTACCAGGTATCCGTTCTTGAGGATCGCCTCTGCCAGCACCTCGCCGCAGATGCGGTGCCCCGCCTCGTTGTAGTGCGCCCCATCGGGCAGCTTCAGCACGGTGCCCCTGCGCTCCTCCTCCCGTATCCGCAGGGGCACCTCGTCGATGAAGGGGATCTTCTCGCGACCGAATATTCGGCTGAACTGTTCGAAGCACGGGGGGTGAAGGTCCACGGGGAAGGCGATGACGTGCGTCGCCCCGGCCCGCCTCTTGATCTTCCCGATCAGCTCCTCGGTGACGGAGACGGAGCGCGCGAAATCGGGATACTCCATCCCCCGTGCCATCGGCCCTTCGACGCTGTGCAGGATCCCGTTCTGTGCAAGCAGGGCGCGCGCTTTTTCCAATCGGGTGATCAGCACGGAGCAGAGCCTCGAATGCGAAGCCAGGAACACCCGTACCCCCCCCGCTCGCCGTGGGAAGCGGTACTCGATCCTCCCGTGCACCCAGTAGGGGCGTATCAGGAGGTTGTTGTTGAAGTAGCTTGCGCGTTCGAGGTCCCACGAGTTGTTGATGAAGTCGTTATAACACACCTGCAGTATGATTAGGTCGGGCTTCACCCGATCGAGGTACCGGTCGAGCGCGAGGTATTCCTGGAGGGTCCCGTAGCCGCTTGCGCTGTAGGCGGAAATTCCGGCGCCGAGGGCGCGCCCGAGGACGGTGTAGTACAGCTTCTCCTCTGGGACGCCGACGCCCTGGGTGAAAGAGTCGCCGAGGACGAATATCCGCGGCGCGCGAGGGGAGGCCCCCTCTGATACCAGCTTCCCCCGCCAGCCGAGCACCGGATCGCACCGGGAATATTCCGAGAAGGAGAACGGAATGCCGTAGCGGTGGTAGTGACATGCCCGCAGCAGCACCTCCGCGGCGGCAAGGGTGACGACCGTGGAGATGGCCAGTGCATAGATCTTCGCGCGCGCGCAATGTTGCATTGGGTTACCGGCCGTGAACGCATTCATGGCGAGATGTGCACTCCCCGGCCCCGCTGCCCGGGGCGATCCCCCGCGCGCAAGGCTCGCGCGCGGGGCGGCGGTGCACAGGGACGCGGCGACGGGTCCCCCCCCCGCTGCTGCCGTGCTACGGCAGCTGCTTCACCAGGTCGCCGTAGGTGTCGGGACGGCGGTCGCGGAAGAACTGCCATTCGTCCCGGACCTCCCTGAGCAGGTCGAGGTCCATGTCCGCCACGACGATCTCGTCGCGGTCCTCTCCCCCCTGTGCGATGATCTTGCCGCGCGGGTCGCAGAAGTAGGAGGCGCCGTAGAACTTGCCGAAGTTCCACGGGGCCTCGACGCCGACGCGGTTGACGGCGCCGACGTAGATCCCGTTCGCCACGGCGTGCGCGGGCTGCTCGAGCTCCCAGAGGTGTCTGGAAAGGCCGCGGACGGTCGCGGAGGGGTTGAGGATGAGCCAGGCCCCGTGCAGGGCGAGGATGCGCGCCCCCTCGGGGAAGTGCCGGTCGTAGCAGATGTAGACGCCGATCGTCCCCACGGCGGTCTCGAATACCGGGTAGCCGAGATTGCCGGGCTTGAAATAAAATTTCTCTAAGAAACCGGGTTCGACGTTGGGGATATGGTTCTTGCGGTAGATCCCGACGAGCTTCCCGTCGGCGTCGATCACCGCGGCGGTGTTGTAGTAGACGCCGGTGATCGTGACCTCGTAGAGGGGGACGACCAGAACCATCCCGTGCTTCTTCGCCGCGGCCTGCATGCGCTTGACGGTGGGGCCGGGGATCGGCTCGGCGGTGCGGTACCAGCGCTTGTCGTGCTTGCTGCAGAAGTAGGGGCCGAAGAAGATCTCCTGGAGGCAGCAGACCTGCACGCCGCGTTTGGCGGCCTCGCCGATACGGGCGAGGTGCTTGCGCACCATCGCCTCCTTGATCGCGGCTAGCTCCCTGGAGACGTCGGCGGGCTTCATCTTCGAGATGTCCGCCGTGGGGGCCTTGACGTTCGATGCCTGGATGAGTCCACCCCGTACGATCATCGCATGAATCCTCCCCTGTCCGGTGTGCGTGTGCAACCGCGCCGCGGACGGCGCGCCGGGCCTGAACGTCGGATGCGCCGGCGTGTCACGCCGCGGCATGCGGCGTTACTCCTTGACGAAGAGGCCCTTGAAGAAGGCGCCTGTCTTTTTGCCGCCGTTGCCGAAGAAGGAACCGGTTTTCTTGGCGGCGTCCGTGAAGAACTCCCCGGTCCTGGAGCCGAGCTCCTTCGTGCCGTCCCATATCTTGGCCACCGGCGCCCTGTCCCCGGACGCGGCGGGGGGAGCGGGGACGACGGCCTCAGCGGATTCGGCGGCCGGAGGCGGGGAGGCGAGCTCCTGCGCGGGGGCGTCCGGGAGCGGCTGCGCAACGCCCGCGGACGGCAGCGCGAAGAGCGCCAGGGCGACGACGAAGAGGGAAACGGCTTTCATAACGGCCTCCTTGCGGGGAGGCGAGCCCCGCATATGTACGATAGCAGGTTGACCGTTCATGTCAACAGGGTTGTGGTCCCGACGCCTCCGGCCGTGGCGGAATCCGGGGCGGTGAGGTACCATAGCCGCCGTGAGAGCGATTCAGGCGGCGTCGATCGATCGCGAACTTGCAGGTGCGCTCCGCCGCGGGGGGCGTCGCGGCGAGGTTCTCTCCACGCACCGGAAGGCGGCGTATCTGGCGGCGCAGGACGGGCGGCTGGTTGTCCTTGCGGGAGAGGAGGCCGGCAACGGCCCCGGGTTTGTCGTCGTGCCGGGCGTCTCCTCGTTTGCCGCGGGGCCGGGTGCGGTGGTCCCGGGCGAGCCGTGGGAGGCGGCAGGGTCGCTCCTGGTCGTCGGCGGGGGGCGGCTGGGGATCGAAACGGAGGGGGCCACGGCGTGGGATGCCGAATTGCGAATCCTCCCGTTACGAAATGGTGCCCGGGAGCGGGCGGATGCGGCGCTCGAAATCGCGCAGGCGGGGCGTCCCGCGGGGGCGCTCGGCGCGCTCATCGGCGATCTCGCCGCGATCGCCGCGGGGGGGACGCCGCGCGGGTGCGGCACGGTCGAGCGGAGGGTCCGCCTGCTCGCGGACGCCCTCGCGGCGGGGAGCGGGGTCGCGGCCGCCGCGTCCGCCCTCGTCGGCCTCGGGGACGGGCTCACCCCCTCCTGCGACGATCTGCTCGCCGGTCTCGCCGGGACGCTTCGACTCTTCTCCGGGGACCGGCGCCACGGGGCGTGGGCGCGCGGCGCGCTCGCGGCGGTCGCCGTGTCGGTCGAGGAGGCGGGAAGCCGTACCACCCCCGTCTCCCGGCATTTCCTGCGGGCGGCGGCGCGCGGGCGCTTCGCGGAGCGGCCGAAAAATCTTCTCGAGGCGGTGCGCGGCGGCGGCGAGAAAACGGTGGCGGAGGCGGCGGTTCGGATGCTACACTGTGGAGCCACGTCGGGCGCGGACCTGGTCTTCGGCGTCGCGCTGGGGTTTCTCGTCCTGTCCCGCCGCGAAAAGGAGGGGTTATGAAACTGAAGATGTACGATCTGACGCAGCCGCTGAGCGACCTCACCCCCGCCTGGCCGACCTACGAGCCGCTGCAGGTGAAGTTCTTCAAGCGCCTCGCTCCCAACGGCGCCAACGGACAGCTCGTGACGCACTCCAACCACGTGGGCACCCACCTCGACGGCTCCCTGCACTTCTGCACGCACGGCCGCGACATCGCTTCGATCCCGCTCGAGGAGCTCGTGAGCGACGGCGTGATCGTGGACCTGAGCGACATCGCCGAGGACTACGGCATCTACACCTCCAAGCAGATCACCGACCGGGTCGAGGTGCGGAAGGGCGATATCCTGATCATCAACACCGGGTACCATCGGTACGCGTGGGACCAGCCTGCGGCCGACGAGGTCCGCTACATGGTGAAGCACCCGGGCCCGCAGCGGGAGTTCTCGCGCTGGTGCCAGCAGATGAAGTTCAAGTGGATCGGGGTCGACTGCGGCTCGGCGGACCACCCGATGAACACGAAGATACGCGAGTGGATGCCGAAGCAGGCCGCCGAGTGCGAGGCGTACTTCCAGAAGAGGTACGGCAAGTCCATCGACGACCTGTTCCCGCCAGACCATTACCAGCTGATGCACATCGACCTCTTCCCGCAGGACATCATCCACGCCGAGAATCTCGGCGGGGAGATCGACAAGGTGCTGAACCGCCGGATGGTCATCGGCTGCTTCCCCTGGCGCTGGGTCGGCGGGGAGTCGTCGATCTGCCGCATCGTGGCGTTCGACATGAAGTAGCGGGCCCCCTGATCCGTTCCACTCCTTCCCCGAGCGGGGGGACATGGCGCGGACGGAGGCGTGCGAGAGAAGGAGGATCCACGATGAGCAAGAAGCAGCACCATATCGACTGCGGCCCCGGCGACGTCGGACGGTATGTCCTGCTCCCCGGCGATCCCGGGCGCGTGCCGGTGATCGCGGCGCATCTGAAGAACGCGGCCATGGTGGCGCAGAACAGGGAGTACACCACCTATACCGGCGAGGTGGACGGGGTGCGGGTCTCCGTGACCTCCACGGGGATCGGCTGCCCCTCGGCGGCGATCGCGGTCGAGGAGCTCGCCCGCATCGGCGCCGACACCTTCATCAGGGTCGGGACCGCGGGGGCGCTCCAGATGAACGTGGCCCTCGGCGATCTGGTGATCTCCACCGCGACGGTGCGCGACGACGGGACCTCGCGGCAGTACCTGCCGCGCTCCGTGCCCGCGGTGTCGGATTTCCACCTCACGATGGCCCTCTGGGAGGCGGCGCGCAAGCTCGGCCACCGCGCCCATCTCGGCGTGACGCAGACGAAGGACGCCTTTTACACCGAGGAGGACGACCCGACGCTGCCGCGCTACGAGGAGATCCAGCGCGAGTGGAAGGCGTACCAGAAGGCCAACGTGCTCGCCTCCTCGATGGAATCGTCCGCGATCTTCAGCGTCGCGATGATCCGAAAACTCCGCGCCGCGGAGATCCTCGCGGTCATCGGCTCCACCTACTCTGGCGAGATGATCGTCAAGAAGGTCGGGATCGATGAGATGATCGCCACGGCAATCGAGGCGATCCGCATCATCGCCGCGCGGGATTCGAAATGAAGCGCATCGTCGCCGCGGGCGTGCAGATCGCCGTGCACCCCAACGACCCCGCCGCCAACATCGCGAAGGCGGCGGCGTGGCTCCGCCGGGCGTGCGCGGAGGCGCGACCGGACCTCGTGGTCTTCCCCGAATCGGTGACGACCGGCTTCGCCCCGGCCCTTTCCCCGCGCGAGCTGCATCGCCTCGTGGACCGCATCCCCGGCCGCCTGACGGCGGAGATGCAGCGGCTCGCCCGCCGGCACCGCGTCCACATCGTCTGGCCCACCTACGAGCGGGGGGAGAAGCCGGGGATCGTCTACAACAGCGCCGCCCTCATCGGCCCCGACGGGAAGATCATCGGGGTCTACCGGAAGACGCACCCGTTTCCCACCGAGCGGCTCGCGGGCGGCGGGTGGACGACCCCGGGCGTCTCCGCGGAGGTCTACGAGACAAAGATCGGCGCGGTCGGGATGGTCATATGCTACGACGGGGATTTCCCGGAGCTCGTCCGCCTGCTTGCCGTGAAGGGGGCGGAGATCGTCGTCCGGCCGTCGGCGTTCATGCGGAGCTTCGACATCTGGGAGATCACCAACTGCGCCCGCGCCTACGACAACCACGTCTACTGGGTCGCGGTGAACGCCGTCGGCTTCGACGCGGCCGGCAACCACTACTCCGGCGGCAGCATGATCGTGAGCCCGATCGCCAGGAAGCTGGCGCAGGCGAGGGGAGGGGAGGAGATCATCTTCGCGGAGCTCGACCCGGACCCGATCCGGCACCTGACCTACGGGAGCACGGCGCCGATGTGCTTCGACCACCTCGAGGACCGCAATCTCGCCGCCTACGACGGCGTTCTTGCCCCCGCCCGGAGCCGCTTCAAGCCCGCCCGGCGCATTAAATACTGAAGTATCGGGGCATCGGGGTCGGACCACGTTATCTTATTGGCGTCGCATGAGTTAGGTTGAATCAAAAGCTTAAAAAAGGCCTTAGACGCGTTTTTTGCCCCTGTTTTCAGCGTATAAGCACTCGCTCTAGAGGGGGTGCGCTATGCCACGCGCGAGCAGGTATATCCTGCCAGGGCATCTGTATCATATCACGCATCGATGTCACAACCGCTCCTTCCTTCTGAAGTTTTCCGTGGATCGCAACTATTACAGAGCATGCCTGCGCGAAGCGGCCCATCGGTATAAAGTATCCATACTCGGCTACTGCATTACGCGCAACCATATCCACTTGATAGTGTGCTGCCTCCGCCCTCATTCGATCAGCCGTTTCATGCAGTTCGTGGAAGGGCGGAGCGCCCAGCAATACAATACGAGGAAAAAACGGAAGGGCGCATTCTGGGAGGACCGATATTTCTGCACAATGATTCAGAATGGCAGATCTCTTTGGAATTGCCTGCGTTACATAGACTTAAACATGATGCGTGCCGGGGTCGTTCTACACCCCAGCGAATGGGTATGGTGCGGCTACAGCGAGTTCATGGGGCTTCGGGTAAGATACCGGATCCTGGATATACCCACGCTCCTTGTAATGCTCGGCTTTTCTGACGTCGAGAACGCAAGAAAATTTTACAGGGAAGATATAGCGCTGCATAGTGCCGCGGGAGATATGAAACGCCGGCCTGTGTGGACTGAAAGTCTTGCGGTTGGAGACAGGGCTTTTGTGGCCGCCATGAAGAAACGCATCCCCCGCATGAGAACCTATTCCACGAAAGACGAGACATTTGCGGGAGCGGATATTTGGAGTATCAAGGAGAAGAAGCGCCCTTACACTTGATTTTTAGGGGTCAAAATCGCTTCTAAGGCCCTTTTTAGGGCCTAAAAATGCTGTAACACGTTCTTGTCGTGATAGATATCGTGGTCCGACCCCAAACCATAGTGGAGGAGCCGCTCCGGAGTCCCCTGCTGTTGCTCTTCAATTCAGTGCGGGGAATCTATCCGGCGTCCGTTGCTTCCGGCGGCGTTTAGATCCTTATCATATTTCGGCAGAGAGAGTTGTATACAACGTCTACAGGAAGCAGGCGGGGGGTTTGTAGAGGCCCCCGGAGGCCTTCACGAGGTCGTCGATCGTCTCGGCGGCGAGAAGGTCGTGCCGTGCGTCTGCAGGTTTGAGGCCGATGTCCTCGGGGTAGAGGACGATCTTTTCGGCCCGCAAACGCTCTGTCTCCGCTTTCTTCTCCTTCCTGCCCAGCGGGGTGTCCCCGGCGACGGAGCGGATGGCGGCCCGGCGGACGGATATGTCCGGGCAGCGGTGGAGCACGGCGATCCCCTTCTCCGTGACGATGTGCGTGATCTCGTCGCCGTAGAGCATCACGGGGGGGAGGGGGAAGAGCCCCTGCGTGTGGAGCTTCTCGGCGTCGAGGTGCTCGATGAACACCGGAATCCCCTTCTTCTCGCTCACGGTGGGGGTGAGCTGAACCACGAGCTTCCGGCCGCGCGCGAGCCCCCCGGCGCTGCGGATCGACCCCTCGTCCTCGGCTCCCGCCTTCAGCCAGGAGTCGCTCACGTGCCGCCTCCCCCGCGCGTTGCTCCCGAGGTTGGGGGCGCCTCCGAAGCCCGCGATGCGGCTCATCGTGGCGGTCGAGCTGTTCCCGTTTTCGTCGATCTGGAGCGTCATCCCGACGAACATGTCGCTGGCGTAGATCCCGGCCACCTGCGAGAGCAGGCGGTTGGAGCGCAGGCTGCCGTCGCGGCCGTTGAAGAAGATGTCGCTGCGCTCGCGGATGTACCCCTCCATCCCCGGCTCGCTCCCGAACGAGTGGACGCTCTTGACGAATCCCGCCTCGATCGCCGGGATGAGGGTGGGGTGGGGATTGAGGATCCAGTGCGTACACGCCTTCCCCTTGAGGCCGAGCGTTTCGCCGTAGGTGGGGAGCAGGAGCTCGATCCCGCAGGTCGTGTAGCCGATCCCGTGGTTCAGGCTCCCGACCATGTACGGGGCGTAGATCCCCTTCATGGCGAGCATCCCGATGAGGATCTGGAGCTGGGTGATCTTGGCCGGGTCGCGCGTGAAGAGCGGCTCGATGTAGGGCGAACTGCCGCAGGGGATGACGTAGTCGACCCGGTCCCCCGGGATATCCACGCGCGGGAGCCGCGAAACGATCTCCCGCACCTGCGCGATGACGATCCCCTGCCGGAACGCCGCGGCCTCCACGATCGTCGGCGTCTCCTCGGTGTTGTAGCCGGTGTAGAGGTTCCCGTCGGCGTCGGCGAGTTCCGCCGCCACGAGCGCGACGCGCGGGGTGAGGTCCACGAAGTAGCGGCCGTACAGCTCGAGGTAGGTGTGGATGGCGCCGATCTTCACCTTCTTCTCGTTTGCGATCCGGGCGATCTCCTTGGCCTGGGGCCCCGAGAAGGCGAAGTCGAGCTTCTCGGCGATACCGCGGTCGAAGACCGCGACATGTTCCGGCAGGACGATCGACGACTGGACCATGTGGAGGCGGTTGATCCTGGCCGGGTCGAGGCCCGCGAGCGTCGCGGCCAGGAACGCCGCCTGCTTCTGGTTGTCGCCCTCGATAGTCACCCGGTCGCCGGGGCGCAGCACCGCGTAGAGCAGCCCCGCGGCGTTGGCGGGGGGGACGATCTTGGCGCCTCCCGCGAGGAGCGGGCGGGCGGCGGCGAGGCGTTGTTCACGGTCGCGGGCGAGCGTGCGGTAGTCTTTCGGGGTCATCTCCTGCAGGATCTCCTTGGACGGCGCTCAGGGGGCGTATCGCTCGGCGAACGCCGCGAGGGCCCGGCGAAAGAGGTCCGGATCGGCCCGGAGCAGCCCCGCGCCGATCTGGCCGATCCCCGGCTTCCGGTGGGCGACGCCGGTGTTGATGACCGGGGTGATGCCGGTCTCGACCACCTTGCGGATATCCACCCCCGCCGGGGTGCCGCGGAAGTCGAGCGTGGGGAGCAGAAAGTCGCGGTGTTCCGCCCAGGTGATCTCGTACATCTCGCGGGTGTAGCGGACCGCGTCGGCGGGGGACCCGCCGACGAACTTCACGATCGCCGGCGCCGCCGCCATCGCCATCGCCCCGACCGCGCCCGTCTCCGTGATGGTGCTGTCGCCGAGGTCCCGGCAGCCGTCGGCGGCGGTGAAGCCCGGGAAGTAGAGCCCCTTCGGCTCCCCGGCGGGGGCGGTGAACCACCGGTCCCCGAGCCCCGCGACGCGGATCCCGATCTCGACGCCGTTGCGCGCCATCGCGCAGACGATCGTCGATCCCTCGAGCCCCTTCACCGCGTCCGCGGTCGCCTTCGAGGCGGGCATCGTCAGGTTGAGGAAGAAATGGTCGTTGCCGGTGATGAAGGAGAAGATCTCCGCCGCCGTCTTCTTGTCGATGCCGGTCGCCAACAGGTGCGGGGTGATGAGGCGCAGGAAGAGGCTCGTCCCGGCGACGTTCCGGTTGTGGCACTCGTCGCCCATCATCAGCGCCTGCGCCATGAGGGACTTGAGGTTGATCCCCCCCGCGCGCCGCACCGCCTCCGCGAGCGCCGGCGCGAGGACGGTCTCCATCCACTTCAGGCGCGCGAGCACCTCCGGATCGTTGGCGCCGAAACGGAGCACCTTGCCGAGCCCCTCGTTGAGCGTCGTGTAGGCGGTGTTCCCCGCGGTCTCATTCCGGACGCAGAAGACCCACATCGAGGGGGAGACGACCCCCGCCATCGGGCCGACGGCGGAGTGGTGATGGCAGGGGGAGAAGTCGATCTTGCCGCTCCCGGCGAGCCGTTCGGCCTCCGCGATGTCGCGCGCCTTCCCCTCGTAGACGAGGGCGCCGGCGACGGCCCCGCGCATCGGCCCGCACATCGCCTCCCACGCGATCGGGGGGCCGGCGTGCAGGATGGTGCGGTCGGTCATCCCCGGGATCACCTCGCGCGCGGGCCGGATGTCCACAAGGACCGGCTGGGCGCCGAGCATGATCTCGACGGCCCGGTCGTTGGACTTTTTGATGGCCTCGGCGATCGGGGCCAGGGAGTCGAGGAAGGCCAGGGATTCGGGGTCGCCGCCCGCGGGCGGCTTCCAGTCCACGTGGATCGCGCGCGCCCCCTGTTGGAGGATCGCCGCGGTGAACGACTCGAGCCCCATGCCGATGACGGCGGGCTTCCCTTCGAGGAGGTTGCCGGCGGTCTGTCTGTTCATCCGTGTTCCATCCTATGGGCGCCGTGCGCCCGGGTCAGCGGGAGACGATGAGGCCCGCGAGACGCGCCGCCTCCGCATTGGTCTCCGTTACGATGACGCCCGCCTGTTCGAGCGCGGCGCGCTGGCGGGAGCGACACTGCGGGTCGGCGTCGGTGCCGGTGACGGAGGCGACGAACGCGATCCGCCTCTTCCCCGCGCGGGCCTGCGCCGCCTCGATCGCCGGGACGAGCGCCCCCGCGGGGTCGGGGTGCGCGCCGTATCCGAGCACGACGTCGAAGAGGATCAGCGCGGTTTCCGGATCTCCCGCCTCCCGTACGATCCGCTCGCATCGCAGTGTGAAATCGATCATCGGGTGCGGCCGCCCCCGGGTGAATTCGTCGTCGCCGAGATCGACGAGGCAGTGCCCCACGCTCACGGCGGCGTCCGCGAGCTTCATCTCCGGGACGAGCGGCGTGTTCGACCGGCAACGGCCCACCGACTCGTTCAGCACGAGGAGCGCCTCGTCGGTGAGCGTGCCGCCGGAGAAGAGGCCTCGGATGTACCGCTGCCCGGGATCGAGCATCCGGCGCGTCTTCTCCGCCCGCCGCGCGAAGGCGTCAGAAATACCTGCGCGGGGAGGCGCCTTCCCGCCCGCTGCCTCGACCGCGGCGAGCGCCGCCGACTCGAGCGTGGGGCAGAAGCGGAGGCCGCGCGCCTCCACCTCGGCCGGGTCGCCATTCATGAAACAGACGATCGCCGGCGTGGCACATTTCGCCGCATGGTCGAGGACCCTGGCCGCGACCGACCGGTCGGGGGGCTTGGAGACGAGGACGATCAGCTTCGTGGCGGGGTCCGCGTCGAGGAGGTCGATGCCCCTGCACATGCTGATGCCGCCCACCTCCTTCCCCAGGTCGCGCCCGCCGAGCCCGATGGCGTGGCTGATCCCGAGGCCGCGGTTCGAAACGATGCAGCTCACCTCCTGGATCCCGGTGCCGGCCGCCCCGACGATGCCGACGGGGCCGCGGTTCACGACGTTGGCGAAGCCGAGCGCGACGCCGCCGATGATCGCCGTGCCGCAGTCGGGCCCCATCACGATGAGGCCGAGCCGGTCGGCTTTCCGTTTCAGGGCGACCTCGTCCTCGATCGGCACATTGTCGCTGAAGATCATCACGTGCATCCCGCGGTCGAGCGCCGCCTCGGCCTCGCGGCGCGCGTAGGGGCCGGGAACGGAGATGAAGACGAGGTTCGCCTCGGGCAGCGCCCTGGCGGCCGCGGCGAGGGAGGGCGGGGCCGCCTGCGCGTCGCCGGGCGCGGCCTGGGGGCGGGAGAGGAGGAACTCCTGTACCGCGGCCGCGGCGCTCTCCGCGCGGGCCTCATCCTCGGCGCGGACGGCGATGATCAGATCCATCGGCCCGGCGGCGGCCCCGGCGTCGTCGAGGACGCCGGAGGCGGCGAGGAGCTCCTTGTTGGCGTCGGTCCCCATCATCGCCGAAACCTCGCCGGCGCCCGACGCCTCCTTCGCGCGGGCCGCGATGGACATCAGCATCACCGAGTCCACGTAGCGGTTGGGTATCACGATGTTCCGGAGCATCCCTGCCTCCCCTCTGAAAGGACGGCCGGAGTATAGGAAAAACGGTGGAATTTGCGCAAGCGTAAACTGGCTTCGTGACCTAGCCGCGGCGGCCTGTGTTATACTACGCGCACACGCCGTCGCCGGAGGGGAGGCGCAGCGCCCGCCGTCCCCCCCGGGGGGGCGGTGCGGCCTTTCGGGGGAGGTGCGACGATGAGGTGCGGGGCGGGTTCGATCGTTGCCGTCCTCGCCGCGGCGCTCGCCGGCTGCGGGGGGGAGGCGCCGAGCGATGCGGGGAAGACGAGGGTCGCCGCGGTCTTCGCGACGCCGATCGAGGAGCCGTGGGACGGGTGCATCCACCAGGCGCTGCTGCGCGCGAAGAGGGAACTCGGGGTGCACTACGAGTGGGCCGAGTCGGTCGCGAACCCCGATTTCGAGCGGGTGGTGCGGGAGTTCGCAGGGCGCGGCTTCGACCTGGTCATGGGCGACGCGTTCGGGTCCGAGGAGGCGGTGCGCCGCGCGGCGAAGGATTCTCCCAAGACCGCCTTTCTGTTCGGATCCGGCCTCAAGCCCCAGGCCCCCAACTTCTCCGTCTTCGACAACTGGATCCACGAGCCCGCCTACCTCTCGGGGATGATCGCCGGGAGACTCACGAAGACGAACTGCATCGGCGCGGTGGGGGGCTACTCGGTCCCGGAGGTGAACCGGCTGCTGAACGCATTCTTCTCCGGCGCCCGTTCGGTGAATCCCCAGATCAGGCGGAAGGTCGTCTTCATCAACTCCTGGTTCGACCCGCCGAAAGCCAAGGAGGCGGTCTTCGCGCAGGCCGCGCTCGGCGCGGACGTTTTCTTCGGGGAGCGCTACGGCGTGATCGAGGCGTGCCGCGAGAAGGGCCTCCTCGCCTTCAGCAACATGCAGCCGCAGGCGGCGCTCGCCCCCGACACCGTCGTGACCGGGCCGGTCTGGGACATGTGGCCCACCGTGCGCGAGGCGATCGGCCGGGTCAGGGGCGGGAGGTGGATCGCGCAGGACTTCGCAGAATGGACGATGATGCGGAAGGGCGGCGCCTCGCTCGCCCCGTACCACGACTTCGAGAAGAAGCTCTCCTCCGAGATCCTCCAGATGGTCGCGGAGAAACAGCGCGAGATCCTGGAGGGCCGCTTCACCGTCCCGGTCGATGAGCAGATCCCCGTGTCGGATTGACAACTGTTGGGGGCGGACCACGGTATCTGATTGCAGCTGTATATGTTAGGACTAATCCAGGCCTTACAAACGGCCTTAGAAGCGATTTTTAACCCTGAAAATGCATTCTAAGGGGAATATACACCGATGCGCATAAGCCGATAGATCCCTTAGAGGCTGAAAACAGGCCCCAAAATCGCTTCTAAGGCCCTTTTTAGCGCATGAAATATACCTAACATGTTGCAGAACAATAAGATATCGTGGTCCGACCCCGAATATCTTGTGGAGATGCGGGGGATTGTCAAGCGGTTCTACGGCAGGGCGGTCAACGATCGCGTCGATCTCACCCTGCGCAAAGGGGAGGTGCTCGCCCTCCTCGGCGAGAATGGGGCGGGGAAATCCACGCTCGTCAAGATCCTCTACGGACTCTACACGCCCGACGCGGGGCGACTGGCAGTCAGGGGGCGCCCCGCCTGCATCAGATCCCCGAGGCACGCCATCTCTCTCGGGATCGGCATGGTGCACCAGCATTTCACCCTCGTCTCCGAGCTCACAGTCGCCGAGAACATCGCCCTCTGCGCCCCGCCCGCCCGCCGCGGCGTCCTCCTAGACCTGGCGGGAGTGGAGCGGCGCGTCCGGGATATCTCCGACCGGTACGGCATCCGGGTCGACCCGACGGGGAGGGTGGGGGAACTCTCCGTCGGGGAGCGCCAGCGGGTCGAGATCCTCAAGGCCCTCGCGGGCGGGGCGGAGATCCTCGTCCTCGACGAGCCGACCGCGGTCCTCACGCCGGGCGAGGCGGCGGAGCTGTTCGGCGTCATCGAATCGCTGAAACGCGGTGGGGCGGGGATCGTCCTCATCAGCCACAAGCTCGAGGAGGTGATGGCGGTCTCCGATCGCGTGACGGTGCTGCGCGGGGGGCGGGTCGTCCTCGACACCGACACCCGGCGCACAGACGTCCGGGCGCTCGCGGCGGCCATGATGGGGCGGGAGACGCCGGCGCCGTCGCGGCGCGCCGCGCGGAAGCCGGGGCGGCCGGTCCTCGATGTCAGGGGGCTGCGGGCGCGCGGCGCGCAGGGGCACGAGGCCCTCAGGGGCGTTTCGTTCACCGTCCGGGAGGGGGAGATCGTCGGCCTCGCCGGGGTCTCCGGGAACGGCCAGCGCGAGCTGGCGGAGATCCTCTCGGGCCTGCGCCCCGCCTCGGGGGGCGAATTCCTCCTGCGCGGCGTCGGGATGCGCGGGGCGACGCCGCGCCGGCTCGCGATGCGCGGGGTCGGGAGGATCCCGGAGGACCGGATGGAGACCGGGGCGATACTCGACCTGTCCCTGAAGCAGAACCTGATCCTGGAGCGGTACCACCTCGCCCCGTTCTCGAAACGGTACCGACAGGTGCCGGGGGAGATCGACGCGTGCGCCGAGCGCCTTGTCGCGGAGTACCGTATCGCGGCGCACTCGATTGAGATCGAACTGCGCACCCTCTCCGGGGGGAACATCCAGAAGGCGATCCTCGCGCGGGCGCTGGATCCCCGCCCGTCGCTCATCCTCGCCGCCCAGCCGGTGCGGGGGCTCGATGTGGGGGCCGCGGCGTTTGTCCATCGGAGGCTTCTCGATGAGAGGGACCGCGGCGCGGCGGTGCTGCTCATCTCCGAGGACCTCGACGAGATACTCCTGCTCGCCGACACGATCGGGGTGATCTACCGGGGGGAGCTCCTGCGCGTCTGCCCGAGGGGGGAGATCGACCGCGATCGCATCGGCATGCTGATGGCGGGCGTGCGGGAGGGGACGCGATGAGACTGCGTCTCGAGAAGCGGCAACCCCTCCCGTTCGGGGCGCGGCTGGCCCTTCCGTTCGTCGCGGTGGCGATCTCCTTCGCCCTCTCCTTCGTCTTGATCCTCCTCGCGCAGGCAAACCCGTTCACCGTCTTCTACTACATCCTCCAGGGGGCGCTCGGGTCCCGGACCGGGTTGGCCGAGACCGCGGTGAAGGCCACCCCGCTCGTGCTCACCGGCCTCGCGGCCGCCGTGGCGTTCAAGGCCCGGTTCTACAATCTGGGGGGCGAGGGCCAGCTCTACCTGGGCGCCCTCTGCGCCGCGGTGCTCGGCCTCCGCCTCGCGATCCCGCGCCCGCTCGCCGTGCCGGCGATCATGGCCGCCGGCTGCGCCGCCGGCGCCGCCTGGGCGCTCTGCGCCGGCGTCCTGAAGGCGCGCTGCAGGGTGGACGAGGCGGTGGTCACCCTCCTCTCGAACTACATCGTCATCTGCGTCGTCTCCGCCCTCCTGGACGGCCCGCTGAAGGATCCGCGCACCATGTGGCCGAACTCGCCCCCGATTCTCGACTGCGCCCGCTACCCGATCCTGCTGGCGGGGACGCGGCTGCACGCGGGGGCGCTCGCGGCGCTCGCCGCGGCCGCGGCGGTCCGGTGGATGATGAAGCGGTCGGTGCTCGGGTTCGAGATCGCGGCGGTCGGGGCGAACCCGGCGGCGGCCGCGTACGCGGGTATCCCGGTCCGTCGCACCGTGGTGCTCGTCTCCCTCGTGAGCGGGGGGCTCGCCGGGCTGGCCGGGACCGGGGAGGTGCTCGGCCTCCACTACGACCTCGTCGAGAAGCTCTCGCCCAACTACGGCTACGCGGGCATCGTGATCGCCATGCTGGGGGGGCTCGACGCCTTCGGGGTCGTCTGCGCCGCGATCCTGTTCGGGGTGCTCATCACCGGCGCGGAGCTGATGAGCCGCTACACCGGCGTCCCGGTCTTCCTCGCGGACGTGATCCAGGGGATCGTGCTGCTCGTGATGTGCGCGGTCTTCGTCCTCACGAACTACCGGGTCAGGGTGACGCGCTGTGGGGAGAAGTCCCCGGTGTGCAACGCGCGGGGCGCGGCGGAAGGGGGCGCGCGATGACGGAGATGCTCACGGCGGCGTTCCTCTCCGGCCTCCTCGCGGCGATGCTGCGGATGGCGACGCCGATCCTCTACGCGGCGCTGGGAGAGTGCCTCTCGGAGCGGTCGGGGGTGCTGAACCTCGGGATCGAGGGGATCATGTTCTTCGGCGCCCTCGCCGCCTTCCTGACGGCCCGCCAGACCGGCGACCTTTCGCTGGCCGTCGCCGCCGCCTTCTCCAGCGGCGCCCTCCTGGCCCTCGTGCACGCGGCGCTCACGGTCTCCCTCGGCGTCTCCCAGCACGTGAGCGGCCTCGGGCTGACCATCTTCAGCTCCGGTCTCGCCCTGTTCGTCTACCGTCTGGCCGTCGGGACCCCCGCGACGCCGCCGCAGGTCGAGCCGTTCGAAATCGCGCGGGTGCCGTTGTTCGCCTCGATCCCGTTCGTCGGGCCGGTCCTGTTCCAGCACTATCTCCTCACGTACCTCGCCGTCCTCCTCGTGCCGATTCTGATGCTGGTGATCGGGCGGACGCACTGGGGGCTTGCGCTCCGGGCGACCGGGGAGAACCCGGAGGCGGCGGACGCGATGGGCGTGGACGTCTTTCGCGTCCGGTACGTCAGCGTCGTCCTCGGCGGGGGGCTGATGGCGGTCGGCGGCGCCTTTCTCTCGATCGCCCAGTTCAACATGTTTCTGCCGGGGATCGTCGCGGGGCGCGGTTGGATCGCGCTCGCGCTCGTGGTCTTCGGGAAATGGCGGCCGGGAAGGATCCTCTTCGGGGCGCTGCTCTTCGGCCTGATCGACGCGCTCCAGCTGCGCCTCCAGGCGGCCGGCGCCGCCCTGCCGTACCAGTACCTCCTGCTCCTCCCGTACCTCGTGACGATCCTGCTCCTGGCCGCCTTCGCGCGCGACCCGGCGTACCCCGGGGCGCTGCTGCGGGCGTACCGGCGGGAGTAGGGGGGGCGCCCGCGTCTGGCGCGGCGGGTCAGCGGGCGAGGAAATAACTCCGCCATGCGGAGATCTTCGCGGCCGTTCCGGGGGAAACCGGCTCCTCGCGGAGGGAGGCGGGCTTCAGGCAGCGCGCGATGAAGCCGCCGAGGCCGTCGGTGAGGATATGGACATTCCGGTAGCCGATCCGGGAAAGGGCGTCGCGGGCCTGGGCGGGGTGCGTCATCCCGTTGGAGTAGAGGACGATCGTCCCCCGGTTTTTCCAGGGGGCGAGGATGGCCGGGAGGCGCTGCAGCTCGATATTCTCCGCGCCGCGGATCCGGAACAGGCGGTACTCGTCGGCGGGGCGCAGATCCGCGAGGAAGAGCTCCGCCTCCCCCGCGAGCAGCCGGTCGGCGAGCTCCTCGGGCTCGATATGGTCTTCCCCCTCCTCGATCGCCGCCAGCAGCGACGCCTCCGTGCCCGCCGTCGGCGGGAGGGCGAGGGAGAACGCCCACGCGACGAGGAGGAGGCAGAGGCTGAAGATCGTCAGGAACGGCGAGAAGAGGTAGCGCCCCCGCCCCGCGACGCGTCGTTCGAGGTACTCGGCGGTCCAGAAGCTGAGCACCGCGACGGTCGTGAAGGCGAAGATGAAGATCGACTTGGGGACGCCCAGCGAGTCGTAGACGAATCGGACGCCGCGGTCCCCCGTCGACAGGAGCGGCGCGACCGTTTCGTAGGTCTCGTTGAACAACATCGAGCCCGCGAGGGCGCCCGCCAGGAAGACGAGGGCGTCGAGTTTCCCTGAGACGCACCCCGCGGCGGCGGTGCCGGGGCACCAGCCGCCCAGCACGAACCCGACGCCGAAGACGAGTCCCCCGACCACCTGCGCCCCGTAGACGGTGGGCAGCAGGTGCAGCCCCTCCGTCCGCACCCAGCCGAACGCCTCGAGGTAGGCCAGGCCCAGCATCGCGGTGATGAGGGCGGTGAAGATGACCTTGATGACGGCCATGTCGCGGAAATAGAAGATCCCGGAGAGCCGGCGCGAGCTGCCGAAGCCGGCCGCCTCGAGGAAGAAGCCGAAGAAGACGCCGATCAGGGCGGCGAGGGCGAAGGCGCGCGTCGAGTCGAGCAGGCCGGCCTCGAAGCAGGTCTCAATCATCCCACTGCCCCCTCGCGATGCGGGCGGCGGCGTAGCCGCCCGCGAAGACGCAGACCATGAAGACCATGCTCCCCGTCAGGAGGAGCGCCCCGCCGGTGAGCGCCTGCCCGGAGGTGCAGCCCGAGGCGAGGCGGCTCGCCCAGCCGGCGAGCACGCCGCCGGCGAAGGCCGACAGGACCCTCCGGGAAACCGAACAGGCGCGGCCGCGTTCGAGGCGAAGGGAGAAACGGCGCGCGGTGAAGGCGGAGAGCGCCCCGCCCAGAAAGACGCCCCCGAGCATGAAGACGAGGTAGTAGCGCAGCGGCCGCGGGCCCCAGGCGCCGAAGTAGGCGCTCGCCTCCACGCGCGCGGGGTCGGCGAGGCGCTCGAGGTAGGCCGCGGCCCTGGCGATCCCGCCGGAGGCGCCCAGGCCCGCCCCGAGCGTGAGGAACGACCCAAGGAGCGTGACCCCGAGCATGATCCCGGCGACGTACGGGTTCATGTACGCACCGCGACGGGGCCTCTGCGTTCGTTCCATCCGTCGTCTCCCGTTGTTCCGCCCCCGCCGCGGCGCAGACGTCCGTTCAATCGGCCTGCGGGGCGGACCCTAGCAGCCGGCGCTCCTCTTCTTCGTCTTCGGCGCCGGCGTCGGAACGCCGGCCGGCGAGGCGGCGGGGGGAGGGGCCGCCCCCGGGGCCGCGTTCCAGCTCCCCGCCATCGAATCGTCCCAGTAGCGGGAGAGGCCGCCGTGGAGCACCTTGATCGGGCGCTTGGTCTTCTGCGACAGGATCCCCCCCGCCGCCATCGCGAGCGTTCCGTCCCTGTCCACGACGACGAGCGGAACCGTCCCCGCGAGGAACGCCGGGTCGGCGATCAGGTCGGCGATGTCGACGTTTTTCGACCCGGGGAGGTGGTAGTCGGAGAACTGCGCGACGGGCCTGATGTCCACGAGCTCGAAGGTCCCGGGAAGGTCGGCGATCATCCGGTGCAGATCGAGGGGGGAGATCCGCTCGGGCAGGCGCACGGCCCTGACCGGCCCCGGGGCGGCCCCGCCGCCGGCGCGCTCGGCCCCGATCGTCGGGAGGCCGGCCTCGACCCACGCCTCGGAGCCGCCCGTCATGCTGGAGACTTTGGTGAAGCCGTTCCGCGCAAGCACGCCGGCCGCCATGCTCGACCGGTAGGCCGAGTTGCAGACCGCCACGACCGGCTGCGACGGGTCGAGCTTCGCGGAGAGCTCGGCCAGGTGCGTGAGGGGGAGGTTGATCACGTTGCCGATTCTGGACGCCATCCACTCGTTCGGGAGGCGGACATCGACGACGATCGGCGCGGTGCCCGCTCGCATCGCCGCGTGCAGCTCGGCGGGGGAAATGAGGGCGCTCGCGGCCACGGGGAGCCCGGCCGCCTTCCACGACTCCATCGTGACGATGCCGGCGCGGTAGCCGACGCGGTGGAGGCGGCGGAGCGCCTCCGCCAGTTCGCCGCGGCTGCCGCAGAGGATCAGCCGCCCCTTCTCCATCGTCTCCCACGGCACCATGGTCCCCGTCCAGGTCTCGAACCGGCCGCGAAGGGCGATATTCAGGGAGTTGGGGATGTGCGCGCGGGCGTGGTCGGCGGCATCGCGGAGATCCACCACGAAGAACTCCGACGGGTCCGCGAGGGCGGGGCCGGGCGGCGTCTCGGGGGGCAGCGGGGCGTCCCATTCGACGAGCGGGGGGCCGGTCCGGTTGAGGCGGGCGTTGTGGGCGAAGTACCGCGGCGCCTCGGGGAGCCCCTCGAGGACGGCGGCGATGAAGTCGCTCCTGAAGGCGTGGCGCAGGTACGGGTTCGACTGTTTCTCGGCCCCGATCGTCGAGCTCGGGTCGTCGCTCAGGTGCGCGCCACAGAGCGAGCCGGCGCCGTGCGCGGGGAGGACGCGCGCGGCGTCCCCCGCCTTCGAGAGCTTCTGCGTCCACGAGTCGTACAGCATCGAGGCGAGCGCCGCCGCCGACATCGTCCCCTCGAGGAGGTCCGGCCTCCCGACGCTCCCGACGAAGAGCGTGTCGCCGGTGAAGATCGCCTCCGGCTGCGCGCCGCTCTCGGGGCCGAAGACGTAGCCGCACATTCCGTCGGGGGTGTGCCCCGGCGTCGTGACCGCCTGGACCCGGGCCGCGCCGACCCGTATCTCGGAGCCGTCCGAGAGCGGCTGGAACGGGTAGCCGGCGCCGCTCTCCTTGTTCGCGTAGACCGGGCAGTTCGCGCGCGCGGCGAGCTCGAGGTGCCCGGCGACGAAGTCGGCGTGCGAGTGCGTGAGGAACACCCCCGCGATCTCCGCCTCCGCCGCCCGCGCCGCCTCGAGGTGCGCGTCGACGTCGCGCCCCGGGTCCACGACGAGCGCCTTCCCGCCGCTGACGAGCAGGTAGGAGTAGTGCGAGAGGACGCCGAGCTTGAACTGGAGGATCTCGAAACCCGGGTGCCGGTACGTCTCGATGAGCTCGTAGCGCGCCGACGCGTCGTCGTGGGCGAGGGCCTCGGCGTCCTTCTCCGCCAGGCGCGCGTGCGCGGGCGCCGCGGAGGAGACGGCCATGAGCAGGAGCGCACAGATCGTGTTCTTCATCGTCACCTCCGTATACCATCAGTATGCCACGCGTGGGCGCCTCTGTCCCCGGAGGGTTCGAAGCGCTCCGCGGGTTCGCGGCCGGCGTGCCGAGCGGGAAAGGACCCCGCCGCCCCGACACAATCGGCGGAAAACGCGCCGCCGAGCCGGCGGACCCTCCGCCGCCCGCTCCGGCCGCCGGAGGGGGATGCCGCGTGCGCTCCGTTGATCGGGCGCAACGCCGGCGCCGGGTGCGCGGCGTCGGGGTCGCGTACCTATCGCGCGGCATGGTGCCTCGAGTCCGAGGCGCCGGGCCTTCCGAGGCGTCATGTGAGCGGCTGGCAGATCTCGATCAGAACCCGTCCGGCGGAGGAGGGGTGGATGAACGCGACCTCGTACTCCCCCGCGCGCGGCGTCGGGGTTTCGTTGACGAGCACCAGGCCGGCGGCCTTCAGGGCGGCGAGCGCGGCGCGGATATCGTTCGTCGAGAGGGCGATATGGTGGATCCCCTCGCCGCGCTTCTCGATGAATCGGGCGATCGGGCTGTTGTCGCCGAGCGCCTCGAGGAGCTCGATCTTCGTCCCCCCGACGCGGATCATCGCCACGCGCACCTTCTGCTCGGGCACCTCCGCGATTTCGATCTCCCGGAGGTGGAGAATGTCCCGGTAGAGCGGCAGCGAGGCCTCGATGCTCCGCACCGCGATCCCGATATGGTCGACCGATTCGATCATCGCGCCGCATCCTCCCCGGCGATCCGCTCCGCGAGCGTGTACGGGTCCGTTTCGCCCGCGAGCATCCGCGCCGCGAGCGCATCGAGGGCCTCCTCGTCCGGGACACGCGCGGCGACACGCCGCATGAGCCGTTCCCGGACGAGTTCGAGGAGCCGCTCCTTGAACTGCGCGCGGCGTTTCGCGGCCGCGATTCCGCGCCCCTCCGCGAAACGGCGGTGGGCGTCGAGCGCCGCGTCGAGCGCCTCCAGGCCGCGCCCCTCCAGGGCGACGGTCTGCACGAGCGGGACGGTCCAGTCCTCGCCCGGGCGGAGCGAGAGCATCATCTCGAGGGCGGAGGCGGCATGGGCGGCTTCGGGGCGGTCGCCCTTGTTGAGCACGACGATGTCGGCGATCTCCGTGACCCCCGCCTTGATCGCCTGGATCCTGTCGCCCGCGCCGGGGGCGCAGACGAGGATCGTGGTGCAGGCGAGCCGCGACACCTCGATCTCGCTCTGCCCGACGCCGACGGTCTCGACGAAGACGATTTCGCAGCCCCACGCCTCGAGGACCCGCACCGCCTCCGCCGCGCCGCGGCTCAGCCCCCCCGTTCGGCCGCGGTTCGCCATGCTCCGGATGAACACCCCGGGATCGGCCGCGTGCCGCTGCATCCGCACGCGGTCGCCGAGGACCGCCCCGCCGCTGAACGGGCTCGAAGGGTCCACGGCCAAAACCCCCACGACGGCGCCGCGCCCGCGTCGGAGCGCCACGAGACGGTCGACGAGCGTGCTCTTCCCCGCGCCGGGGGGGCCGGTGACGCCGACGACATAGGCGGCCTTCGCCCGGCGGTAGAGCGTCTTCATCTCGGCCGCGGCGCGCGGGTCGCCGTCCTCGATCCAGGAGAGGAGGCGGCTCGCGGCGCGGGGGTTTCGATCGAGCACCTGTGCGGCGACATCCATCGGATCAGTCCGCGGCTGAAGGCGCGCCGAGGCGCGCACGGATGAACCCCACGATCGCGCCGGTCGTCGTCCCCGGCCCGAAGATCTCCGCGATGCCGGCCTTCTTGAGCGCCGGGATATCCTCCGCGGGGATGATGCCGCCGCCGAAGACGAGGATATCCGGGGCGCCCTTCTCCCGGAGAAGCTCGATCACGCGGGGGAAGAGGCGCAGGTGGGCGCCGGAGAGGCAGCTCAGGCCCACCGCCCGCACGTCCTCCTGCACCGCCGCGGCCGCGATCTGCTCGGGGGTCTGGCGTATCCCCGTGTAGATGACCTCCATCCCCGCCTCGCGCAGGGCGTGCGCCACGACGATCGCGCCGCGGTCGTGGCCGTCGAGGCCCGGCTTGGCGATGAGAACCCTGATCGTTTTCCCCATCGGTTGTCCCTTCTTCCCCGGCGTCACAGCGCGGACGCGGGCCGGTGCTCCCCGAAGACCCGGCGGAGGCGCCCGCAGATCTCCCCGAGGGTGGCGCGGGCCTTGACCGCCTCGATGATCGGGGGGAGGAGGTTGTCCGTGCCGCGCGCCGCCGTCTCCACCGCGTCGAGCGCCCGCATCGCCAGGCGGGAATCTCTCCCGGCGCGCAGCGCCGCGAGGCGCCGCCGCTGGGCCGCCTCCGCCGACGGGGCCACGCGGAGAAGGGGGCAGGCCCCCCCTCCGCCCTCGTCGAGGTGGGAGTTCACCCCGACGACGATCCGCTCCCCCGACTCGACGCCTTTCTGGTGGGCGTAGGCGCTGGCCTGGATCTCACGCTGGACCCAGCCCGATTCGATGGCCGCGAGCATCCCGCCCATCCGGTCGATCGCGGCGATGATGCCGCCCGCCGTCTCCTCGATCTGGTCGGTGAGGCGCTCGAGGAAGTAGGAGCCGCCCATCGGGTCGGCGGTGTCCGCGACGCCGCTCTCTCCGAGGATGATCTGCTGCGTCCGCAGCGCGATCCGCACCGACTCCTCGGTGGGCAGGCAGAGCGCCTCGTCGCGGGAGTTGGTGTGCAAACTCTGCGCGCCGCCAAGCACCGCCGCGAGCGCCTGGATCGTCACCCGGACGACGTTGTTGTCGGGCTGCTGCGCGGTGAGGGCGCAGCCCGCCGTCTGGGCGTGGAACCGGAGGGCGAGCGACCGGGGGTCTTTGGCTTCGAACCGCTCCCGCATGATCCGGACCCAGATCCGCCGGGCGGCGCGGAACTTCGCCACCTCCTCGAAGAGGGCGTTGTGGGCGTTGAAGAAGAATGAGATGCGGGGCGCGAACGAGTCCACCGCGAGCCCCGCGGCGAGGGCCGCCTCGACGTAGGCGATGCCGTCGGCGAGGGTGAAGGCGAGCTCCTGGACCGCCGTCGCCCCGGCCTCCCGGATATGGTAGCCGCTCACGCTGATCGTGTTCCAGCGGGGCGTCTCGCGGTTGCAGAACGCGACGATATCGGTGACGAGGCGGAGCGAGGGGCGCGGGGGGAAGATGTAGGTGCCGCGGGCGACGTACTCCTTCAGCACGTCGTTCTGGATCGTCCCGCGGAGCAGGCGCCGGCTCGTGCCGCGCCGGTCGGCGACGGCGAGGTACATCGCGATCAGCACCGCCGCGGTCGCGTTGATCGTCATCGAGGTGCTGATCCGGTCGAGGGGGAGATCCCGGAGGAGGAGCTCCATCTCCTCGATTGAATCCACCGCGACGCCGACCCTCCCGACCTCGCCCTCGGCGAGCGGGTCGTCGCTGTCGTAGCCGATCTGCGTCGGGAGGTCGAAGGCGATCGAGAGGCCGGTCTGCCCCTGCGAGAGGAGGTAGCGGAAGCGCCGGTTCGACTCCTCCGCCGTGCCGAAGCCGGCGTACTGGCGCATCGTCCAGGGCCTGCTCCGGTACATCGTCGCCTGGACGCCGCGCGTGTACGGGTAGTCGCCCGGATAGCCGAGCCGGTCGGGGTAGGAGAATCGCCCGAGGTCGGACGGGTCGTAGAGGAGGTCGACGGGGATGCCGGAGGAGGTCGCCGCCGCGGGACGCCGGTCGGGGTGCGCGGCGAGCGCCCGCGTCAGCACGGTTTCGCGCCACCGCTGTTTCGCGTCGCCGGTCTCCTCGCGCATCGCAGGACCCTCGCCGGGGGGGGCGCTAGACCGTCCCCGAGGCACGCATCGTTTCGATCTCGTCGCCCGTGAAGCCGAGCGAGGAGAGGATTTCCGCGGTGTGCTCGCCGAGGCGCGGGGGCGGGGTCTCGACGGCGCCGGGGGTCTCGGACAGTTTCACCGGTATCCCCGTCTGCGCGAGGGGGCCGAGGGACGGGTGGGAAACCGTCGCCACCATTTCGCGCGCCGCCGCCTGCGGCTGCGCGAGCGATTCCCGCACGGAGAGGATCGGGCCGGAGGGGATGCCGTGCCGCTCGAACAGGGCGAGCCAGTGCGCGCTGTCGCGTTCCCGGATCACCTCCTGGATGATCGGGAAGAGGCTGTCCCGGTTCTTGACGCGATCGGGGTTGGTGGCGTAGTCCGGGTGCGTGCAGATCTCCGCGAGGTCGAGGAGCTCGCAGAAGGTGCGCCAGAGCCGGTCGTTGCCGACGGCGACGGTGATCCAGCGGTCGCTCGCCCTGAACGTCTCGTACGGGCAGATGGTGGGGTGGCGGTTGCCGATCCGCGCGGGCGAAACGCCGGTCATGAAGAAGATCCCCGCCTGGAAGGTGAGGAGTGAGAGCTGCGCGTCGAACATCGCCACGTCCACGAGCTGTCCGCGTCCCGTCCGCTCGCGCGCGTAGAGGGCGAGGAGGATCCCCTGCACGGCGTAGAGACCCGCGACGAGGTCCGCCTGCGAGACGCCGGTCTTGCACGGCGGCCCGTCGGGGTCCCCGGTGAGGCTCATGATCCCGCCGAGCCCCTGCACGGCGAGGTCGTAGCCGGGGCGCGAGGCCCAGGGGCCGGTCTGGCCGAACCCCGAGACGGAGGCGTAGACGAGGCGCGGATTGATCTTCGAGACGGCGTCGTAACCGAAGCCGAGCTTCTCCAGCGTGCCGGGGCGGAAGTTCTCCACCAGCACGTCGGAGCGGGCGATCAGGCGGCGGACGACCTCGCGTCCGGCGGCCGACTTCAGGTCGAGCGTGACGCTCTTCTTGCCGCGGTTGACGCTCAAGAAGTAGGCGCTCTCCCCCCGGTCGAACGGCGGCCCGAAGGCGCGGGTGTCGTCCCCCTTGCCCGGTTGCTCGATCTTGACCACCTCCGCGCCCATATCGCCGAGGATCATCGTGCAGAAGGGGCCCGCGAGGACGCGGGTGAAGTCGAGGACCCTGATCCGCTCGAGCGGTTTCATCTGGCGCGTCCCTCCGGGGGCCGGCCGCCACGGCGGCGCGGGGCTTTCACGAGCCCATTATAGAACGGGGAGGGGCGATGTCAAGAACCCCGGCGCCCTGTTTTCGTTCGACGCCACCCGGGGGGGATGCTATACTTCCGCCATGCCGAACGCAGGACGGGAGCGGGTCGTGCACCGAGGGCGGCTCGTCGAGTTTCGCCTCGCCTCGCGGAGGCTCCCGAACGGCCGTGTCGCGGCTCTCGAGATCGTGCGGCACCCGGGCGCGGTGCTCGTCGTGCCGTTCGCCGATCGCGGCCGCCTCGTCCTCATCAGGCAGTACCGGCCGGTGGTCGGAAGGTATCTGTGGGAGTTCCCGGCGGGGACGTTGAAACCCGGGGAACGGCCGCTGCGCTGCGCCCGGCGCGAGCTCGAGGAGGAGATCGGGTGCGTCGCGGCGGAGTGGAACAGGCTCGGCGTGCTCTATCCGGGGCCGGGCTACACCACCGAGCTGATACACCTCTTTGCGGCGCGGGGGCTCGTGAAGACGGCGTGCCGGCGCGAGGAGGACGAGGTGATGACGGCGCGCGTCTTCACCCGCGCCGAGGTCGCGACGATGGCGCGAAACGGAAAGATCGTCGACGCGAAGACCCTCGCCGCCCTCGTGCGGGCGAAGGTCGTCTGAAAGGAGCGCAGGCTATGCGGCGGAGAGCCGTGGCGGGAACGATCGCGGCCGCGTGCGTCGTGCTGACCGCGGCGGCGGGGCGGGCCGCCACGATGAGCGTCGGAAACGACACCGGCGCGCCCGGCGAGCGGGTGAGCTTTTCGCTCAGCATCAGCCCCCGCGAGCGGGTGACAGACTTTCGTTGCGAGCTCAGGTACGACCCGGCGCTGCTCACGCTCGACGAGATCGAGATCAGCGACCAGGCGTGGGACAACGGGATCTGGAGGCTCCTATATTGGGAGACATCCCCCGGGAGGGTCGAGATCGAAACGGAATCGGACTGCTACTACGACGCCGAGAAGATCAGCCGCCTCGCCATCCTCCGATTCAGGATCTCCGCAAACGCCCGCTCGACGACGACGCGCGTCGAGTTCATGGGCACGCCGCTCTGGGAAGACGACTGCTCGGAGGAGTGGGAGGACGCCACGCCGCAGTACGGCTCGGTCACCATCGTCGGCGGCGGCCCGGCGCCGACGCCGAAGCCGAGCGGCAAACCCCCGGAGGTGAACCTCCAAATGGAATCCACCGCGGTGTACCTGCGCGGCGAGGAGCCGGTCGTCCGCTGCGCGGTCAGGGCGCACGACTGGGCGGGGGACCGGGAGGACGCCTACCTCGCGGTCGCCGTCCCCGGGGCGGGGCTCCTGTACCGGGATCCGAGGGGGAACCTCACGGAGAAGCCGACCCCGGTCGCGGCCGGGATCAGGATAGAGAACCTGTCCATCCCGGTCGGTTTCGGCGCCATCCCCGCGCCCGCGCCCGCCGGCCTGTACACGATCTACGGAACGCTGTGCCGCCGGGGGAGGAATCCGGCCAGGGAGTCGAACCGCGTCTCGAATCTCGCCTCCGCGCAGTTCCAGGTCGTGGCGCAGCCGTCGGCGTCCGCTTCCGCCCCGTGAGGCGGCGTCCAGGGCGAGGAGGAGAGATGAAACGGGCGTTGTTCGCGGCCGCGGCATGGTGCCTCCTGCTCGCCGCCTCACAGGCGGAGCAGTTCGATCCGCAGCGGTACTTCGAGGAGCGGGCCAGACAGGCGCTCCAGAAGAAGGCGGCCCAGCCCGCGCAGTCCGCCAAGCCGCTGAGCGGCGGCAGCGCGGCGATCGACGCCTCCCGCGTCAGCGTCTGGCTCGCGGTCGGCGCGGGGGTCGTCGTCGCGACGCTCGGGGTGGTGTTCTGGCTGAAGGCCCCCTCGCTCACCCTCGAGCCGCGCGTCGACGACCAGATCGACCGGGAGTTCCGGGCGATGCTCAATGAGACGGGCGAGGAGCCGGAGGCGCCGGGAGACGCCCCTTTCCGGGCCCGCCGCGGCGGGCTGAGGGAGGAGGACGTCATCGAGGATCTCACCGGCGAGGCGGACGGCGAGGGCGACGGGCCCGCCGGCGGGAAGGCGACGTGAACGGTCCCGCCGTCGCGCCGCCGTCCGCGGGCCCGGCCCGCTGCATCGCCTCCGCCGGGCCGCTCGCGGATCTCGTCGCGCGCCTGGGCGAGGCACCCCGGGTCGCGCTCGACACGGAGGCGGACAGTCTCTACCACTACCGCGAGAAGCTCTGCGTCTTCCAGCTCTCCTTCTCCGGCCTCGACTACATCGTCGACCCGCTCGCGGGCCTCGACCTCTCGGGGCTCGCCCGGGTCTTGGCGACGAAGCCGCTGGTCATCCACGGCGCGGACTACGACCTGCGCCTGATGCGCGCCTCGCTCGGCTTCCGGCCGGCCGCTGGGGTCTTCGACACGATGCTCGCCGCCCAGCTCCTCGGCTACCGGCAGTTCGGTCTTGCCGCGCTCGTCGAGCGCTTTTTCGGCGTCGCCCTCTCCAAGCACGGCCAGAAGTCTGACTGGTCGCGCCGCCCCCTCTCCCCCCGGCAGCTCGACTACCTCGTCCTGGACACGCGCTACCTGCTGGAGATCGCCGCGCGCCTCGAGGAGGAGCTCCGGGCGCGCGGGCGCGAGGGGTGGCACCGCGAGTCCTGCGCGCGGGTGGTCGCGGCCACCGCGGAGGATTCCCCGCGGAACGGGGACGCGGCGTGGCGGCTGAAGGGGACGGGGCGTTTCGACCGGCGGCAGCTCTGCTACCTTCGCGAACTGTGGCGGTGGCGGGACGCGGAGGCGCGGGAGGCCGACCAGCCGCCGTTCAAGGTTTTGGTGAACGAGGGGCTCTGCGCCCTTGCGCTCGACGCGGCCGCGCAGGGGGAGCGGTTCAGCCTTGCGGCCGTGCGGCTCCCCAGAAACTGCGTCGGGCGCCGGCGCGCGGCGCTCGAGGCGGCGCTCAGGCGGGCGGGGGGAACGCCCGAGGAGGAGTGGCCCCCCCCGTTGACGCGCAGTCGGGGGGAACGGTACCCGGTCGGTCTGCTGGAGAAGCTGCGCGGGGAGTGCACGCGCCTGGCGGAGGAGCTCGGTCTCGAGGCGTCGGTCATCGCCAGCCGCGCGGCGCTGGTCGCGGTGTCGCGCCGCCGGCCGCGGGACGCGGAGGAACTCGCGGCGTGCGGGCCGCTGATGCGGTGGCAGGCGGAACTCCTCGATCCCCGCTTCCGGCCGCTTCTCGGCGAAACAGAGGGCCGGGGGTCCTACTCCCCGTAATCCTCGAAGAAGTCGAGCCCCTGCGCCTTATCGATCCATTTCTCGCGCAGGCGGCGCCCCTCCCCGCTCTTGTCGAGCCGGCCGATCGCCTCGTTCAACGACTCCAGCAGCGCGATGTTCCCCTTCTTCACCGCGATGCCGTACCGCTCCCGGGAGATGCGGCTCTCGACGACCTGGTAGTGGTAGCTGTAGTTGGAGAGCGCCCAGCGGAGCGGCACCTCGTCGTACAGGATGCAGGTCCCGCCCCGCTTCTCCTCGGGCAGGGGGGAGTTCTTGAGGACCTGGACCATCCTGTCGAGCGACGAGTAGGTCTGCACCTTCCCGAGGAGGTTCTCCCGGGCCCACCGCTCCGCGGTGGTGCCCCGCACCACGCAGATCTTCCAGTGCTTGAGGCCGTTGGTGAACCAGTGGCGCCGCCAGTCGACCGTGCTCTTCACCGCCAGGGCCAGCCCCATCCGCGCGTACGGCTTGGTGAAGGAGAGGGATTTGCGCCGCGCGTCCGTGATGCTGATGCAGGCGATCGCCGCGTCGGCCTTCCCCATCTCAAGGGCGGATGCGTAGGCGGAGGCGCTGAAGTTCATCGGGACCCACTCGATCTCCCGCCCCATCTGCCTCCCGAGCGCCTCGGCGATGTCCACCTCGATGCCGACCCTGCGCATCCCCTCGCGGTAGGAGAAGGGGGGGGATTTGAAGTCCGAGATGAACCGGAGCGTCTTGGCGGAACCGGCGGTAGTCACCTCCGGCGGATTCTCGGCCCGGGCTGCGGAGTGGCGGGCGGAGACGCCGAGGGCCAGCAGGACGGCAAAGGCGGTGCGCAGTGCGCGGTGCATGAGTTCCTCCCGTATGACGGCCGACGTGCAGCATCACCATACCACACCGGCGCCGCGGAGGCATCCGGAAAATCGCGCGCGCCCGCGACGCGGGAAGACGTCCGCGCGGTTGCGGCTTTGAACAACGCCGGCCGCGTGCTACTATACCGCATTCGGAAGAGACGCGCGGCGGGGGGAACTTTCGGGGGCTCGGGGACGTCAAAGAGGGAAAGAGGGGATCGCCGTCCCCGCCGACCCCCCCGGGACGCCGGGCAGCCTCGTTCCGGCGGCCGCTGCATCGGATCCACGAGGCGCGCCGCCGCCGTCGGTGGAGGCGCCGCGGCCCTTCGCGCCCCCCGCTTCGGGAATACACAGGGGGCGCCGCAAGCGGGATGGGAAACGCGATGACGTGCACAGCGCTTCTGATCGTGCTCATGGCCGCGCAGGCGGCTTCCTCCGGCCCCGCCGCGGGGACGGATCCCGGGGAGACGATCGCCTGGAAGGAGTGCGTCCGGGAGGCGTGGCAGGGGAACCCCGATCTCGCCGCCGCCCTGGCGAGACTCGGGCAGTCGAAGGCGGAGCGGCGCATCGCCGCGAGCCCCCTCTTCCCCGAGGTGACGGCCTCGGGGCGCGCGGGGGAGTCCAAGGGCACGGACGGGACCCGCGGCGAGTCCCACGCGTGGGGCCTCGACGCCCGGCAGCTCCTCTTCGACGGCTTCCGGACGCCGTTTGAGATGGGGAGGGCGGGGGAGGGGGTCACGGCCTCGCAGTGGGCCTACGCGGTGACCTCCTCCGACGTGCGCCTCTCCCTCCGCAAGGCCTACGTCGACCTACTCAGGGCGCAGGACCTCGTGACGATTGCGCGGGAGATCGCGGACCGGAGGAAGCAGAACACGGACCTCGTCCAGCTCCGCTACGAGGCGGGGCGCGAGCACAAGGGCTCGCTGATGCTCTCGCAGGCCGACCTCGCGCAGGCCGAGTACGACATCGCCGCGGCGCTCCGGGCGGTCGAGCTCGGGCGCCGGCGCCTGACGAGGGTCATGGGGAGGCCGCACACCGCGCCGCTCGGGACCTCCGGGGACTTCGTCCTCGACCCGCCGGGGCCCGCGCGGCCCGACTTCGAGGGGCTCTGCGACACGGTCCCGCTCCTGAAACGGCTGGCGGCCGTGAAGGAGGCGGCGCGCTGGGGGGTGAAGTCGGCCCAGGCGGAGTTCCTCCCGGCCGTGTACGGCACCCTCGGCGTGAACAAGGCCGGCGACGGCTGGCCGCCCCGCGGCGACGAGAGGGAGATCGGCGTCAGCGTCGACTGGCCCCTCTTCCAGGGGGGGGAGCGCGTCGCGGGGGTGGCGAAGTCGCGGCAGTACCTCCTCCAGACGGAGGCCGACGAGCGGAGCGGGCGCCTCGGGGTCGTGCTGACACTCACGGAGACGTGGACGGAGTTCCGCAACGCCCTCGAGACGGTGGAGGTAGAGCGCAAGGTCCTCGCCGCCGCCGAGGAGCGGTCCAAGATCTCCAAGGCGCAGTACGCGATCGGCATCATCGACTTCGACGCGTGGACCATCATCGAGGACGCCCTGGTCCGGGCGAAGAAGTCGCACCTCAACGCCCTCTGGGCGGAGGGGACGGCCGAGGCGGCGTGGGTCCAGGCGCGGGGGGGGACGCTCGAGGACGAGCTGCGGTGACGGGCACGGCCACAAAGGGGGCTCAGCGGATGACGAAGAACCGGAAGATCGCGATCGGGGGGCTCGCCGCCCTCGTTCTCGTCGCGGCCGCGGTGCGCGGCTGCCGCCCGAACAGCGGCGCGGCCGCGTTCGAGGAGATCCGCCCCGAAATCGGCGACATCAGGGAGATTGTCTCCACGACCGGCACGGTCGAGCCGCAGAATCGGCTCCAGATCAAACCGCCGATCGGCGGGCGGATCGAGGAGATCCTCGTCAGGGAGGGGGACACGGTGAAGGCGGGGCAGACGCTCGCCTGGATGTCCTCGACCGAGCGGGCCGCGCTCCTCGACGCGGCGCTCACCCGCGGCCCCGAGCAGGTCGCCTACTGGAAGGACGCCTACAAGGCCACGCCGCTGATCGCCCCCATCGACGCGGAGGTCATCGTCCGCGCCTTCGAGCCGGGACAGACCGTGACCGCCGCCGACGCGGTCCTCGTCCTCTCCGACCGCCTTATCGTCAGTGCGCAGGTGGACGAGACCGACATCGGGAGCGTGGAGGTCGGCCAGGATGCTGTCGTCAGCCTGGACGCCTACCCGGATGTCAAGGTCGCCTCGAAGGTCTCGCACATCTCCTACGAATCGACGGTCGTGAACAACGTCACGATCTACAAGGTGGACATCCTCCCCGGGACGATCCCCTCCGTCTTCCGTTCCGGGATGAGCGCCGTGGTCGAGATCGTCACGCGGCACAGGGACAACGTCCTGCGCCTGCCGGTCAGCGCGGTGACGCGGGGCAGGAGGAGGGCGACGGTGACGGTGCTCGAGGGGGGGCGGCAGGTCGTCCGGAAGATCGAGACCGGCGTCTCAAACGAGCGGCACGTCGAGATCGTCTCGGGGCTCGGGAAAGACGAGACGGTCGTCGTGCGGAAGGAGCCGGCAACGGCCCCGAGGAGCGCCGCCTCCCAGGGGACCAACCCGTTCATGCCGCGGCGGATGGGGAGCCGGCGATGATCGAGATCCGGGGGATCGTCAAGACCTACCGGATGGGGGCGCAGGAGGTGCGCGCCGTGCGGGGGGTGTCGCTTGACATCCAGGCCGGCGATTTCGTCGCGATCATGGGCCCCTCAGGCTCCGGGAAGTCCACCCTCCTCCACATCATCGGATGTCTGGACAGGCCCGACGAGGGCTCGTACCGCGCGGGCGGGATGGATCTCACCCGCCTCGGCGACGATGAGCTCGCGGCGGCGCGGAACCGCCTCTTCGGCTTCGTCTTCCAGCAGTTCCACCTCCTCCCCTATGCCGACGCGCGGGAGAACGTCGAGCTGCCGCTCATCTACGCGGGCAGGCGCCATCTGCGGGAGTCCGCGCAGGACCGCCTGCGCGAGGTCGGCCTCGCGGCGCGCGCCGTCCACCGGCCGTCAGAGCTCTCGGGCGGGGAGCAGCAGCGGGTGGCGATCGCGCGGGCGCTGGTCAACGATCCCCCGATCCTCCTCGCCGACGAGCCGACCGGGAACCTGGACACGGCGAGCGAGGCGGAGATCATCGCGGTGCTCGAGCGGCTCAACCGGGAGGGGAAGACGATCGTGGTCGTGACGCACGAGGCGGAGATCGCCGCCCACGCCGCCAGGATCATCAGGATGCGGGACGGCGCGGTCGTCTCCGACGAGCGGGTGCGCGGGACAGGCCGGCCGCTCCGCGCCGAACCGGAAGAGGCGCCCGGAGACCTGCACGCCCCCGGGGAGGGGGCGGTCATCGCGGACCATCTCCGCCAGGCGCTCCGCGCGATCCTCACGCACCCGATGCGCTCCGCCCTCTCGATGCTGGGGATCCTCATCGGGGTCGCGGCGGTGATCGCGATGCTCGCCCTCGGCGGGGGGGCGCGGGAGTCCATCCGCCAGCGCCTTGCCTCGATGGGGTCCAACCTCCTCCGGGTGCGCGCGGGGTCCCACCGTCGCGGGGCGGTGGCGCTCGAGGCCGGCTCCGTGACCCGCCTCAACTTCAAGGATCTGGAGGATATCGCGCGCCTCCCCGACATACGCCGCATCTCCCCGTCGGTCACCGGGCGTGCGCAGGCCGTCTACGGGAACAGGAACTGGAACACGCAGGTCGAGGGGACGGGGGTCGAGTACGAGGGGATCCGGGCCTCCTCCCCGACGGCGGGGCGCTTCTTCACCGAGGACGACGTGCGGGGGCGGAGGAAGGTGGCGCTCGTCGGCGCGACCGTCGCCCGGGAGCTGTTCGGCGACTCCTCCCCGGTGGGGTCGATCATCAAGCTGAACCGGGTGAACTTCCAGGTGATCGGCCTCCTGCCGGAGAAGGGGGCGATGGGCCCCCGCGACCAGGACGACACGGTCATCGTGCCGGTCACGACGGCGATGTACCGCCTCCTCGGGAAGGACTACCTCGACTCGCTCTATGTCGAGGTCGCCGAGGCGTCCCGGATGCACGCCGTCGAGGACGAGATCAAGGCGCGCATCGTCAAGAATCACCGGCTGAGCAAGGAGAACGAGGACTCGTTCGAGATCAGGAACATGGCGGAGATGCAGGAGGCGCTGGAGAGCACCACGAAGACGATGACCTGGCTGCTGGGCTCCATCGCGGCGATCTCCCTCCTCGTCGGCGGCATCGGGATCATGAACATCATGCTCGTCTCCGTCACCGAACGGACGCGCGAGATCGGCCTGCGGAAGGCGCTCGGCGCCCGCTACGCGGACATCATGTACCAGTTCCTCATCGAGTCGGTGGTGATGACGGTCAGCGGGGGGGCGGCGGGGGTCGCCCTGGGGATCGGGGCCTCGATGCTGATCACGGTGCTCGCCGGGTGGGCGGTCAAGGTCTCCGCGGCCTCGATCGCCCTGGCGACCCTCTTCTCGATCGTCGTCGGCCTTGTCTTCGGCGTCTGGCCCGCGCGCCGGGCCGCCTCGTTGAACCCGATCGAGGCGCTGCGCTACGAGTGAACGGCGCCTCGCCGCGCCCCCATCCTTTCGCGGGAACCATCCAGCGCTTTTTCCATCGTTAGCGCTTGACGCGTCCGGCCGCCGGGGGGATAATGTCTTCTATCTTGGTCGACATTATCGACTATAGGGGGCGGGGTGAAGATATCCAGGAAGGGCGAGTACGCGCTCCGCGCGATGACGATGCTCTCCCTCCACCACGGAAGGGGCCTGCTCAGGGCGCGCGAGATCGCCGCGCGGCAGGCGATCCCGGAGAGGTTCCTCGAGCGGATCCTCCTCGACCTGAAGAAGGCGGGGATCCTCCTGAGCGTGCGCGGGAGAAACGGGGGGTACGCCCTGGCGCGGCCGCCGCGCCTGATCACGCTCGCGCGGGTGATCCGGATCATCGACGGGCCGCTGGCGCCGATCGGCTGCGCGAGCGACTGGGCGCGCCTGGAATGCCCCGCCCAGGCGGGGTGCGGTCTCTACCGGGTGATGCGGAGGGTGCGGAACGCCATCGCGGGGATACTGGAGAAGACGACGTTCGCCGACATCCGCGCCACGGCGCGGCGCCCCTCCGCGGGGAGGGGCGGAACGGTTGGAAGGGGGTGCGCGGGATGAGACGGATCGCTGTAGCCGCCGCGCTGTGCCTGGTTGCGGGCGGCGGCACCGCGTGTGCGGCGGAGGGGGCCGGGACGGTCACGATCTCGGGGGCGTGGGCGCTCTACCCGATGGCGGTGCGGTGGGCGGAGGAGTACCGGAAACTGCATCCGTCCGTCTCCATCGACATCGCCGCCGGCGGCGCGGGGAAGGGGATGGCCGACGCGCTGGCGGGGGCCGCCGACATCGGGATGGTATCGCGGGCGATCGCCCCCGCGGAGTTCGCCAAGGGCGCCTGGGCGGTCGCGGTCACCAGGGACGCGGTGGTGCCCACCGTCAACGCGGGGAACCCGGCGCTGCGGGAGCTGCTCCGACGCGGGGTGACGCGGGAGCGGTTCGCGGCGCTCTGGATTGCCGGGAGACCGGCGACCTGGGGCGAGCTCTCCGGGACCGCGCGGCCCGACCCGGTCCGCGTCTACACCCGTTCCGACGCCTGCGGCGCGGCCCAAACATGGGCCGGCTACCTCGGGGGGACGCAGGAGGCGCTGAAGGGGGTGGGCGTCTACGGCGATCCCGGCCTGGCCGAGGCGGTCCGCAAGGATCCTCGCGGGATCGGCTACAACAACGTCAACTTCGCCTACGACGCCGCGACCCGGAAACCGCTCGCGGGCCTCCGCGTCCTCCCGATCGACCTCGACGGCGACGGGACGATCGGGGAGCGGGAACGGTTCTACGACGACCGGGACCGGCTTGTGGCGGCGATCGGGGACGGCCGCTACCCGTCCCCGCCCGCGCGGGAGCTCTACTTCGTCTGCGGCGGCAGGCCCGCGCGGGAGACGGTGCGCGCATTCATCCGGTGGGTGCTCACCGACGGGCAGGCGTACGTGCCCGAGGCGGGATATATCCGGCTCGCCGCGGAGACGCTGCGGGGGGAGCTGAACAAGCTGGACGGCGCGGAGACGAGTAGCGGCGAAAGGAGAGGCGGATGAAACGGGGCATCGTCATCGCCGGGGCGGCGGCGATCCTCGCGGTCCGGGCAACGGTCTGTGCGGGCGACGACTGGAAGATGTGGAACAAGTACGCGTTCAAGCTCCCGCTGGTCAAAAAGAAGGCGGACTTGAACGCGAGCTTCGAGACGCGCTTCCGGGAGGATATCGACGAGTTCTACCGCTACCAGTTCTACATGGGGCCGGATTACCATCTGTACCCCTGGCTCACCCTGGGGTGGCAGTACGGCAACATCCAGGAGGGGGAGCCGGGGGAGTTCCGGACCGAGCACCGCTTCATGCATTTCGTGACCCCGCGATTCAAGCTGCGGGACCTCGGGATCGAGAGGCACGGCCTGGGGGATTTGGCGTGCACGCTCGAGAACCGGCTCGACTGGCGCATCCGGCCGCACAAGGCCCACCGCAACAGCTGGCAGTACCGCATCTATCCGAAGATCTCCTACCCGATCGTGAAGCGGGAGCGGTTCCAGATCTCGCCGTTCGTCGCCGACGCGTTCTACTTCGATCTCGCCGACGGCATCGCGTACCGGCAGAACCGGATCTACGGCGGCCTCTCATTCAAGCTCCTCGCGCACCTGAATCTGGACGTCTACTATATGCGGCTGGCGGAGCGCGCGGGGCGCGGCGGCGACTGGGACGGCGGCCACGTGATCGGCACGGGGGTCTCGTACGCATTCTAGGGGCGGCATGCACCGGCGGGTGAGGGTTCGGACAGATCGGATCGCGGCGTCCGCGATGCGGCTCTGCGCGGCGGGCACCGTGCTGCTCGTCGTCGTCATCGTGTGCGCCCTCCTCCTGAAATCGGCCCCGGTCCTGGCCCGTCATTCGATCTGGACGCTGCTCGGGTCGAGCTCCTGGCAGCCGCTCCGGGGGGAGTTCGGCTTTTTTCCGTTTCTGCTCGGGACGCTCTGGGTCACCGGCACCGCCGTGCTCCTCGCGGTCCCGCTCTCCCTCTTCACCGCCATCTACCTCTCCGAGTACGCGCCCGCCGCCGTGCGGCGGCTGGCCGCCCCGCTGGTGGACCTCCTCGCCGGCATCCCCTCGGTCATCTACGGGATATGGGGGGTGCTGGCGGTCGTCCCGTTGGTGCGGGACCGCGTCGCCCCGCTGTTCGGCGTCTCGTCGAGCGGCTACTGCGTCCTGGCGGGCGGCGTCGTGCTCGCGATCATGATCCTCCCGGTGATCATCCACGTGGCCGCGGAGGTCTTCGGGGCCGTGCCCCGGGGGATGCGGGAGGCGTCGCTCGCCCTCGGCGCCACGCAATGGCAGACGGTCACCCGTGTCGTGCTGCGCAAGGCGATGCCGGGCGTCATCGCGGCGGTCGTGTTGGGGGTCTCGCGGGCGTTCGGGGAGACGATGGCGGTGTTGATGGTCGCGGGGAACGTCGCCGTGTCGCCGCGTTCGATCTTCGATCCGGCGTACCCGCTTCCGGCCCTGATCGCCAACAACTACGGGGAGATGCTCTCGGTGCCGCTCTACGACGCCGCCATGATGCTCGCGGCGCTCCTCCTCCTGGCCGTCGTGGTCGCGTTCAACGCGGTCTCGCGCTGCGTGCTGGCGCGGATCGAACGGGGGATGCGGTAGATGAACCGGAGACGGGTTGCGGAGGGGATTGCCCGGGCGCTGATGGCGGCGTCGGTCGCCACGGTCCTCGCCGTGCTGCTGCTCATCATCGGGACGGTGATCGTGCGGGGCGTCCCCGCGATGAGCTGGGCGATGATCAGCCAACCCCCCCGCGGGGGGTTCTACCTCGGGAAGGAGGGGGGGATCTTGAACGCCATCCTGGGGTCGCTCGCCATTACCGCCGGGGCGACCGCGCTCGCCCTGTCCTGGAGCCTCCCGGTGGTCCTCTGCCTCAACGCCTACCTCCCGCCCCGGTCGCCGCTCGCCTCGGCCGCCCGTTTCGCCCTCGACGTCCTCTGGGGGATCCCCTCCATCGTCTACGGCGCCTTCGGATTCGTCGTGATGCTCTGGTTCGGCATCGGCGCCTCGCTGCTCGGCGGAATCATCGCGGTCGCCCTCCTCATCTTCCCCATCATGGCGCGCGCGATGGACGAGGTGGTCCGGACCGTGCCGCAGGAGCTCACGGACGCCTCCTACGCGATGGGGGCGACGCGCCTGGAGACGTCGCTGAAGGTCGTCGTGCGCCAAACCCTCCCCGGCCTCGTCACCGCCGTGTTGATTGCGATGGGGAGGGGGATCGGCGACGCGGCGTCGGTGCTCTTCACCGCCGGCTTCACCGACTCGATCCCCGTCTCGCTGTTCCGGCCGGCGGCGACGCTGCCGCTTGCGATCTTCTTCCAGCTCGGGACGCCGTTCCCGGAGGTGCAGGCCAGGGCGTACGCCTCCGCCCTGGTGCTGACCGCGCTCATCCTCGCGATCAGCGCGGCCGCGCGTCTGTTCGGCCACCGGTATTCGAGGCACGTGGTGCGATAGGAGCATACGATGCACGCGGAAGCCCACATACGGGTGCAGGGGCTGCACGTCTTCTACGGCCCCGAGCAGGCCCTCAAGAACGTCAGCGTGGATATCCCGCGGCGCCGGATCACGGCCATCATCGGCCCCTCCGGCTGCGGCAAGAGCACCCTTCTGCGCTCGTTCAACCGGCTCATCGATCTCTCCGACGGGGCCCGCGTCACGGGACGGGTGATCGTCGAGGGGCGCGACGTCTACGCCCCCGGGGTGGATGTGACGGAGATCAGGAGGCATATGGGGCTCCTGTCGCAGAGGCCCCACCCCCTCCCGATGTCGATATTCGACAACGTCGCCTACGGGCCGCGCCTGCACGGGGTGCGCGACCGGCGGGAGCTCGCCGCGATCGTGGAACGGCACCTGCGCATCGCCGGCCTCTGGGACGAGGTGCGGGAGCGGCTCCATCTCCCCGCCTCCCGGCTTTCGCTCGGGCAGCAGCAGCGGCTCTGCCTGGCCCGCGGGCTCGCCGTCGGGCCGGAGATCATCCTCGGGGACGAGCCCACCTCGGCGCTCGACCCGATCTCGAGCCGCCGGATCGAGGGGATCTTCCTCGAGTTGAAGAGGGACTACACGCTCGTGCTGGTCACCCACATCCTCAGGCAGGCGAGGAGGCTTGCGGACTATGTCGTCTTCCTGTACATGGGGGAGCTGATCGAGCACGGTCCCGCGGAGGAGTTCTTCGCATCCCCGCGGGAGGAGCTGACGAGGGAGTACGTGCAGGGGACGATCAGTTGACGGCGGCCCCCCGCATGGCCGGCGAAGAGGACGGAGACGCCGTTGCCGGCGCCGTTTCCCGTTGGGGCCGCCGGGTCAGAAGGCGTTCTTCAGGCCGGCGAGGTAGCGGGACGCCTTGAGGAGCGCCATGCATCCCTGCCCCGCGGCGATCACGTACTGGTACTCCTGTCCGGAGGCGCAGTCCCCCGCCGCGAAGACGCCCGTGACCGAGGACCGGGTCCAGCAGTCGATCACGACGTGCCCCTGGCTGTTGCGGTCGAGGAATCCTTCGAGGAATTCGGTGTTCGGCACCCTCCCGATCTCGACGATCACGCCGCGCACCGGGAGCGTGTGTCGAACGCCGTCCTTCTCGTAGACGAGCCCGCTGACGGACGTTTCCCCCGCGATCTCGATCGTCCTGGCCCCGTGGATCGTCTCGACGTTGGGGTAGTGGGCGATGTTCTCGACCAGGTACTCGTGGGCGGTGAACGAAGGCCCGAGGTTCACGAGCGTGATTGTGCGCGCCAGATCCTTGGTGAAGTTCGCACCCTCGAGCGCGGAGTTGCCCCCACCCACGATGGCGATATCCATCCCGGAGAAGAGGGGCCCGTCGCAGATGGAGCAGTAGGTGACCCCCTTCCGGGCGAGCCGCTCCTCCCCGGGGACGCCGAGTTTGCGCGCCCGGGCGCCGGTGGCGACGATGACGGCGTGCGCCTCGTGGACGCCGCGGTCGGAGACGACCCTGAAGCCGTTCGAAATCTTCTCGATGCGCTGCACGGTCTCGCCGTCCCGCGGCGTGATCCCGTTGAAGTGGAGCTGCTTCTCCATCCGCTCGCTGAACGCCGCGCCGGTCGTCTTGACGATGCCGGGGTAGTTCAAGACCTCGCCGGACTCGAGGAACTGCCCCCCCATCTCCCTGGCGACGAGGAGGAAGTCCATCCGCTTGCGGGCGGCATAGATGGCGGCCGTCTGCCCGGTGATGCCGCCGCCGATGATGACCAGGTCGTGCATGGCAGGAACCCTCCGTAACCGGGGGGAGGCCCCCCGCTGCGCACAGTATATGCGCTCCGGGGCGGATCGTCCATATCCGCCCCCCCCGCGCCGGACGCACGGCTCTGGACCGCGGGGGGGCGGAACGGCTAGAATGGCGGCGGTACGATGCGGAGGGCCTGGACTATGAAGAGATCGGCGGGCGTGACGCTGCTCTGGGCGGTGCCGGCCCTTGCCGTCCTCTCCTTCGCCGGGCAGCGGCACGGGCTGTGGGGAGGCGACGAGCCCCGGGAGGCCGCGATCGCGCGCGAGATGCACGCCTCGCGCGACTGGGTCGTCCCGCGCCTGAACGGGGAGCCGTTCTTGGAGAAGCCGCCGCTGGCGCACCTCGGGGCGGTGATCGTCTTCGACCTCGCGGGCGGGCCCGACGCCCGGCTGTGCCGCCTCCCCTCCGCGGCGTGGGGGTTCGCGGGGCTCCTCGCGACCGCCTGGCTCGGGGCGATGCTCCTGGGGCCCGGCGCGGGGCTCCTGGCCGCGTTCATCCTGGCCACGAGCGTGGAGTGGCTGTACATCACCCGCCATCTCCTCGTCGACGTTCCGCTGGCCGCCTCCGTCGTCGTTTCGTTCGCCCTGTTCCAGGCGGGGTACCGGCGCCGGGGCGCGCCGAAGGCCCTCGGCTATCTCGGCTTCGCCTTCGCCGCGGGGGCGGCGTTCCTCTCCAAGGGGACGGTGGGGGTGGCGCTCCCGCTCTCCGCCGTTTCGGCCTATCTCCTCCTCCGCCGCGAGTACCGGGAATTCGCCCTCCTCGCCCTCGTCTCCGCCGCGGGGCTCCTCGTCGTCGCCGCGCCGTGGGTGCTGCTCCTCGCCGCCCGCGGCGGGCGGGAAGCGCTCAGGGTCTTCCTCTGGGACAACCAGGTCCTCCGGTTCGTTTCGCCGGGCGCCGACCACGCGAAGGCCCCGTGGTTCTACCTGCCGGCGATCTTCGAAATCTTCCTCCCGTGGGCGCTTCTTCTCCCCCCGGCCTTCCTCGGGCTCCGGCGCCGCCCGGGCGAGTCGGAAGGGGATCGCCGGTCGCGGCAGTTCGTTCTCGCCGTCCTCGCGGTGCCGTTCGCGATCCTCTCCGTCGCGAGCGGGAAGCGCCACCTGTACCTCCTGCCGCTGCTCCCCGGCTTCGCGATCGCGGTCGCCCGCTGGGCCGCGTCGGCGGATGCGGCCCCGCCGGCCCGGTGGGAAGGGCGGTGGGCGCGCGCGGCCCTCGTCGTCTTCGCCGCGGCGGCGGCCGCCGCCTGGTGCGCGGCGCTCGGCGTCGCGGTCTACGCGCGCCACGGGGCGGTCGCGGCGGCCGCAGGGGCCGCGGCGGGCCTGGCGGCCTCCGCGGCGGTGCTTCGGCGTGAGCTCCGAAAGCCCCCGGATCGCATTCCCGCCTGGTCGATGGTCGCACTGGCGATCATCGGCTGGGCGGCGCCCCTCACGCCCGCCGTCTGGGAGATGCTCGAGAGGGAGAAGGGATACGCGCCGCTCGCCGCGATGCTGGAGGCCAACGTCCGGCAGGGGGAGACGCTCTTCATGTACAGGCCGGGCGAGCGCGAACTGGGCGTCGTGGGCTTCCACCGGCGGGCCGTCCTGCCGGTGCTCGAGACGCCGGCCGAGCTCGATGCGGCGCTTCAGGCGTCGGGGGGGAACGTGGTCCTCGTCAGGGAGAAGGTCTACGACAGCCTGGTCGGGGAGGGGACGCTGCCCGCCTCCGCATCCGTGCAGGCCAGGTGCCTGCTGCCGCACAGGAACCAGCTGCTGCTCCGGGGGAGATGAGCTACCGGGCGACCGAGCTGTCGAGAGCCCGGGCGACCGGGCGTTCGAGCGGAGGGATCACGGCGGCGGCGAACCGGGGACCGCCGGAGGGAGGAGGTTCGGTCTTCGGCGCGCGCGCATAGAGCTTGTTGAGGGCGGCCGAGTTTCCATTCCCGTTCCGGCGCCTGGCGGCGGCGCCGTTCTTGTAGCGGATATGGTCCCCGGACGATGTCTCCTGCATCCGGCGGATGGTTCCTCGCACATGCAGGTACTTCAGGATAAGAAACACCTGCGTGCAGGCGATGGCGACGATCATGAGTATGATGCTCAACTGGGCAATGAACGAGAACACCTCAACCCCTCCAGAGTTCGCTTCCCCGCGATCTTCGAGCTGCCCTTCACCCAATTTCGTTTAAAGATACACCTATCCAGAGCTCTTGTCAAGGGAAGTAACGCGAATAATAACGATATGCAAAGAGTTTACAAAATGAGGCGAAAGTGTTGCATGGCGGGGGTCGGCGAGGCGCTGCCTTGAATCGGCGGGACGGTTCGCCTTCTTCGTTTCCTTGCGCTGCGGGAACTCCCCCTCTATACTATGCCGCGCGGTTGAGGAGGGAACAGGGCGGCGACAAGGAGACCGGTTCTTCCGGGGGAGAGGGGATGGACGGATGAAAAAGCTGAAGGGGATCAAGGCGGTCATCACCGACGCGGACAACACGCTCTACAGCTGGATCGACTACATCGTGCCGAGCCTCGAGGCGCTCACCGAGACGCTCCACCGGATCACCGGCTTTTCCCGCGAGGCGATCGTGGAGTCGATGAAGAAGGTGTTCACCGCGTACAACACCAACGAGTACGCCTTCGTCCTCCAGGAGGCCGACATCTTCGAGGGGATGCGCCGCAAAGACTTCCGCTGGTTCCAGACGCACGTGGTCGATCCGGCGCGCTACTCGTTCAACAGGGCGCGGAAGTCGAACCTTCGCGTCTACCCGGGCGTCCACAAGACCCTGCAGATCCTCTGCAGCCGCGGGATCCGCGTCATCGGTCTGAGCGACGCCCCCTGTTTCCCCGCGGAGCAGCGGATCAAGCACCTCGGCGTGGACCGGTACCTGCACGCCCTCTACGCGTTGAAGTCGTACCCGGTCCCGCGCCACGGGGAGCTCGACGGCGAGATCGTCAACCGCATCCGGGTCGGCTACTACAAGTCCCTGATCGAGAAGGTGGTCGAGCTGCCGCTCTCGTTCGAGAAGCCGAGCACGCGCGGCATCGCCCGCATACTCGAGGACGAACGACTGAAACCGGAACGCGTGCTGATCATCGGGGACAGCCTGAAGAAGGATATCCGTATCGCGCAGGAGATGGGCATCGCCGATGTCTGGGCCCGCTACGGCACGGTGATCTCCACGGAGATGCGCGACAAGCTCTCCTTCTACTCGGCCCCCGCGATACAGCGCAGGAACGTCTCGCAACCCGGCGACGCCTCCTACACCCCGACCTGGACGGTGGACCGGTTCGACCAGCTGCTCGACATCATCGAGCTCCCGCCGTTCGCGCCGGGGGGAAGGGACGTCTGCCCGAGCCCGCAGCCCGCCTGAGGCCGCTCCACGGGGCGGAGGCCGGTATCCGCCCGCCACCGCACGGGGTTTGTGCTATACTCTCCACCGGCGCACAGTCCAGGAGGCAGCATGAGCGTGATCGCGCAGTCGGAGCTCGAGAGGCTCCTGAGGGAGGGGATCATCAAGGTCGAGCCGTTCTCGATGGACCAGGTCGGCCCCGGATCGATCGACCTCCACCTCGCCAACGAGTTCACGGTCTTCAAGAAGGTGCGGGAGGTTCTCCACATCACCGACGAGACCGACTACCGCACCATCAGCGAGACGATCCGCGTGAACGACTTCTTCGTCCTGATGCCGGGGGAGTCGGCGCTCGCACGGACGGTCGAGCGGATCACCCTTCCCGACGACATCTGCGGCCGCCTCGAGGGGAGGAGCCGGTTCTCGCGCCTCGGGTTGCTGGTCCACATCACCGCGAGTTTCATGCACCCCGGCATCTCCAACCACCAGGTCCTCGAGATGTACAACGCGAGCCCGTTCCCGCTCGCGGTGCACCCCGGGACGCGGATCTGCCAGTTCGTCTTCGAGAAGACCATCGGCCACGGCCACTACCGGGGCCGCTTCGCCGACCAGTGACAGTTCGCCCGCCCGGCGCCTGTCCGGCCGGGCGGAAGCCGCCGAGGGGGGGTGACCGCGATGAAGAAGCGCCGGGCGGGATGGTGTGTCGCCGCGCTGTGCGCGGCCGCGGCGTGCGGCGTCGGCGCCGAAACGGCGGAGGCCCAGTATCTCCTCCGTTACACGGGAGACGGCGCCGCGCGAAGGGCCCGCGACGCCCTCGTCGTCGTCACCCAGGCCGAGCAGTCCCTCGACACCGGGCACCGGACGCTGGCGGACTGGCTGCTCTGGGCCGCGGAGGTGATGCTGCGCGACGCCGCCGACGCGCTCCCGGATGCCGACGCGCTCAGGGAGATCTCCGTCGCGGAGCGTCTCCTCCGCGAAAACAGGCCGGGCGATGCTGCCCGTTTCCTGTCCCGCGGCGGCGAGGAGCTCAGGCGTTTCGCCGCCGTCTGGGACGTGGGCGACGCCGAGCCGAACTGCGCGGCGCTCCTGGCGCTCGCGGAGAAGGGCGACTGCCCGGCGGCCCTCTCCGGGATCCCCGCGCTCATCGAGGCGGCGCGGATCGACCCGGTCCGCCGCGCGCTGGTCGGGGCGGGGGAGCAGACCGCAGTGGCGAGGGGCTTCCTCTCGAAGGGGAGGGTGTTCGAGGCGCTGCGGAGCGCGGGGGAGGCGAAGGAGAGACTCCGCGCGGCGATCATCGGGATGCAGCTCGCGCGGGCGAAGATACTCGCCGCCCACGCCCGGCGGATGGCCGCGGCGGGCTCCCGGTGGCGGGCCGGCTGGACGCTCGGCCGCGCCGCGCGCCGCCTCGCCCGCGCCGGCGTGTTCGCGGACGAGGCGTCGGCGGACGCGGCGTCCAAGATCCTGGAGGAGATCGCCCGGGCGCGCCGGGGGATCCGGGCGGGCGAGGAGCAGGACGCCGTGTCGGCGGCGATAGAGGCCAAGCTCGTCGCCCTGATCAAGCATTGCTGCGCGCGCCCGAATCCGGGCGCCGTCGCCGGAGGGGCGCCGTGAGGAAGACGATCGTCTGCGCGGCGGGGATCATACGGCGCGGGGACCGCGTCCTGATCGCCCAGCGGAAGCCGGACTCGTCGCTCGAGCCGCTCAAATGGGAGTTCCCCGGGGGGAAGATCGAGTTCGCGGAGGACCCCCGCGCCTGTCTCGTCCGCGAGATCCGGGAGGAGATGGGCTTCGAGATCGAGGTCGAAAGGATCTTCGAGGTCGCCTCGCACAATTACCGCAAGGACGGCGAAATCCGCCACGTCCTCCTGCTCTGCTACCTCTGCACCTACCTCTCGGGTGAGCCGCGCCCCCTGGAGTGCCACGACCTGCGGTGGGTGGGACCCGGCGAGATCGTCGCCCACGATTTCGCCGCCGCGGACGTCCCGGTGGTCGGGGAGGTCGTCGCGCGGCTCTGGGCGAACTGAGGCGGAAATGGCGGCGGAACGTCTCTTGATGCCCGCGGTGCTCACGATCGCCGGCTCCGACTCGTGCGGCGGCGCCGGGCTCGAAGCGGACCTGAAGACGTTCGGCCGCTGCGGCGTCTACGGCCTCTGCGCCGTCACCGCGGTCACCGCCCAGGACGGCGTCCGGGTCTACGGGGTCTTCCCGGTGCGGCCCGCCGCGGTGGTCGCGCAGGCCGAGGCGGCGCTGCGGGCCGGGCGCCCGGAGGCGGTGAAGACCGGGATGCTCTGGAGCGCCGGGATCGTCGAGGCGGTGGCGCGTTTCCTGGCTGCGCGGCGGCTGCGCCGGTTCGTGCTGGACCCGGTTCTCGCCACGCACGGCGGGGATCCGCTCGCCCTCCCCGGCGCCGGGCGGGCGATGGTCCGGCGCCTGTTCCCCCTCGCGGCGCTCGTCACGCCGAATCTCCGGGAGGCGGAGGAGATCAGCGGGGTTAAGATCCGCGGCGCGGTCGGACTCGAGGAGGCGGCGCGCCGCATCCTCGGGAAGGGCCCGCGGGCGGTGCTGATCAAGGGCGGGCACGGCGAGGGGGAGGCGACCGACTGGCTTTTCGACCGGGAGGGGAAACGGCCGTTCAGCGCCGTCCGCGTGCGCGGGGCGCGCCTGCACGGGTCGGGGTGCATCCTCTCGGCGGCGATCGCGGCGGGGCTGGCGCGCGGGTTGGCGCTGGATGCCGCCGTGCGGGAGGCCAAGGCGTACGTGGGGAGGCAGTTCAAAGGCGCGGTGGGCTGCAGGGCGGGGGCGCTTCTCGCCGCTCACATCTGATCGTAGCGGAGCGGCGTGCCCGCGGGTTTTTCCTGGAAGTCGGTGAAGACGCCGACGAAGACCCGCCGGCAGTACCGGCCGAGGCCGACCGAGAGGTCGGCGCACATCCGCCCGAAACTCTTCCCTCCGCGGGCGAAGAAGCCGCCCAGCCGCTTCCCGGCATCGCCGATCAGGCGGCCCGCGGAGACGACAGCCCCCCCGGCGGTTTCGCCCGCCGTCTGGCCTGCGGTCGCGACGCGCGATGGGAGCGGGGGAACCTCCGCCCGGAACTCCTGCGCGCCCAGGGACGAGGCCGCGAGAAGGATTGCGAGACACAGGGGCACGACACGCACACGCATCTGTTCTACTCCGTGACCGGGTTCCAACGCGAATACCGATATATGCTACCACAGCGCTGCGCCCCGCGCAACCGGTGTGCGGGATGAAACGGGAGCGGGCCCGCAGGGCGGGCGTCGCGGCCAGGTTCGCCTTCGCGGCGGCGGTCATCGCGTGTATCCTCTGGAGGAAAATCGATCCCGGTGAACTCGCCGTCCGCCTTCGCGGGATCGACCCTCGGCTCTTCGCGGCGTGCGGGCTCGGCTACGGTCTGCTCTTCGTCTTCAGCGCCTTCCGGTGGCAAGCCCTGGTCTTTGTCCACGGGATCCGCGTGCGGTACGGGTCCTTGCTCCGGTTCTGCCTCATCGGGGCATTCTTCAACAACGTCATGCCCGGCTCGATGGGGGGGGACATCCTCAAGGCCTGGTACTGCGCGAAGGTCGACCGGTCACGGCAGGAGGCGGCGGTGGGCTCGGTGTTCGCCGACCGGATCGTCGGATTCCTCTCACTCTTCGCCATCGGGTTTTTCGGCCTCGCGGTCAACCTCGGCGCCCCGGGCCTCCGCCAAGCGTCGCAGATCTTCGTCGCCCTTTTCCTCGCCATCTGTCTCGGCCTGGCCTTCCTCTCCCGCCGGGATCTCCTCGCCAAGCTCCCGTTCGCGAGGAGGATCCTCGACCGCGGCACGCTCGGGGACCATCTGCGGCGCCTCTACGATTCCCTGCAGATCTACCGGGCCCGGCCGCGCGCCGTCGCGCGGGCGCTCGGGATCTCGTGCCTGATGCAACTGGTGTTCATCGTGGTGCTGCTGGGGATCGCGCGCTCCCTCGGGATGCGCGGCGTCGCCTATCGGCACCTGCTCCTTCTCATGCCGCTCATCGGTACCATCGCGGCCGTCCCGGTCACCCCCTCCGGCTGGGGGACGATGGAGTGGGCGTTCGTCTACTTCTTCCCCGCCCTCGGGGTCACGGCCGAGCAGGCACTGGCTTTGGATCTCGCGACGCGCGCCCTGACCATCTCGTGGGGGCTTGTCGGAGGCGTGCTGTACGCCGTTCCCCCGCGGCAGACCGCCGGGTGCACTGCCTCGCTGAATTGACGGGGGCATCGTGGTATACTCGTCCGGTGGCGCCGAAAATCGAAAGGAGTCGGAACGATGATCGAGGGAGTGAAGGTCAAGGAACTCACGCCCCACGCGGACGAGCGGGGGTACCTCCAGGAGATTGTGCGGAAAGACGAAAAGATCTTCGAGGAGTTCGCCCAGCTGTACGTGTCCCTGAACTACCCCGGCGTCGTGCGCGCCTGGCACTACCACCGGAAGCAGAACGACTTCATGACCGTCGTCAAGGGTATGGCGAAGATCGTCCTCTACGACGCGAGGGAGGGGTCGCCGACGCGCGGGGAGATCGACGAGTTCTTCGTGGGGGAGCACCACCGGATACTCATCCGCATCCCCGCGATGGTGATGCACGGCTACAAGACGATCGGCGTTGAGCCGTGCCTGCTGATCAATCTGCCCACCCGCTGCTACGATCCGAACGACCCGGACGAGTTCAGGGTGCCCCCGCACGACAACGACATCCCGTACGACTGGGCGATCAAGGAGCGCTGAGCTCCCCTGTGCGGCCGCCGCCGTAAGGGGCGAAAGGAGGAGAGATGAAGGGCGTCATCCTCGCGGGGGGTCTCGGCACGCGGCTGCACCCGCTCACCAAGATCACCAACAAGCATCTGCTCCCGATCTACGACAAGCCGATGATCTACTACCCGATACAGACGCTCGTCAACGCGGGGGTCGAGGACATCCTGGTGGTGACCGGCGGCAACAACGCCGGCGACTTCCTGCGTCTCCTCGGGAACGGGGCCGAGTTCGGCCTGAAGCGGCTCCAGTACGCCTACCAGGAGAAGGAGGGCGGCATCGCCCAGGCGCTCTCCCTCGCGGAGCATTTCGCGGAGGGGGAGAAGCTGGTGGTGATGCTGGGGGACAACATCATCGAGGGGAACATCGTCGAAACGGTCGAGGAGTTCTCCCGCCAGGAGAAGGGGGCGAAGATCCTCCTCAAGGAGGTGGACAGCCCGCAGGAGTACGGGGTCGCCGAGATACGGGACGGCAAGATCGTGGCCATCGTGGAGAAGCCCGCGAAGCCGGTCAGCAACTACGCCGTCATCGGCATCTACCTCTATGACGCGGCGGTCTTCGACATCGTCAGGACCCTCGAGCCCTCGGGGAGGGGGGAGCTCGAGATCACGGACGTCAACAACGCCTACATCGCCGCGGGGACGATGACCTATGGCATCCTGGACGGATGGTGGGCGGACGCGGGGGCCTCGATCGACCGCCTGCTGAAGGTCAATGCGCTGGTCTACGAGAGCGGCGCCAACAAGATGGCCCTGTAGGGCCCCGGGAGGGGATGACGATGAGGATGCTGGTCACGGGGGGGGCGGGGTTCATCGGCTCCAACTTCATCCGCCGCTGCCTCCGCCGCGGCACCGCGACGGAGCTGGTGAACCTGGACAAGCTCACCTACGCGGGGAACCTCGACAACCTGAAGGAGGTCGCGCGGGACCCGCGCTACCGGTTCGTCAGGGGCGATATCGCCGACGCGGAACTGGTGAACCGCCTCGCGGCGGAGCGGTTCGACGCGATCGTCAACTTCGCCGCGGAGACGCACGTGGACCGCTCGATCGGGGACGCGGGCGATTTCATCCGCACGGACGTCTACGGGACGTTCGTGCTGCTGGAGGCGGCGCGCAAACACAGGATCGGGAGGTTCATCCAGATCTCGACCGACGAGGTCTACGGGAGCATCGAGAAGGGGTCGTTCAGGGAGACGGACCCGCTCATGCCCCGCAACCCGTACGCCGCGAGCAAGGCCGGGGCCGACCGGCTCGCCTACTCGTACTGGGCGACGTACCGCCTCCCGGTGGTCATCACCCGGGCCTCCAACAACTTCGGCCCGTACCAGTACCCCGAGAAGGTGATCCCGCTCTTCGTCACGAACGCCCTGGACGACATCCCGCTCCCCCTCTACGGCGACGGGATGAACGTCCGGGACTGGCTCTTCGTCGATGACCATTGCGCCGCGATCGAGTTCCTCCTCGAGAAGGGGGCGGACGGCGAGGTCTACAACATCGGGGGCGGCAACGAGCTCCCCAACGTCGAGCTCACCCGCATCATCCTCGACTGCCTGGGGAAACCGGCCTCCCTGATCACAAGGGTCAAGGACCGGCAGGGGCACGACCGGCGCTACTCCCTCGACTGCGGCAAGCTGCGGGCGCTGGGCTGGGCGCCGCGCGCGGGGTTCGCCGAGGCGATCCGCGAGACGGTCGACTGGTACGCGAAGAACGACTGGTGGTGGCGCCCCCTCAAGAGCGGCGAGTACCTGGACTACTACCGGAGACAGTACGTCGACCGCGAACGATCGTAAGCGAGGCGGCGGGGGGGGCGGAAGGGGCATGGCCGCGCGCGGGAAGATGTTGGTGGTCGGGGCGAACGGGATGCTCGGGCGCGCCCTGATGGAGGCGTGCGCCCGCGGCGGCGACGTCGAGGGCGCCGATCTCCCCGAACTCGACATCACCGACGCGGCGGCGACGCGCCGTTTCGTCGAGGCGGCCCGCCCGGCGATCGTCGTCAACGCGGCCGCGATGACCGACGTGGACGGCTGCGAGGCCGATCCCGGGGCCGCGTTCGCGGTCAACGCCCGCGGGGCCGGCACCCTGGCGGGCGCCTGCCGGGCCGCGGGGGCGCGCCTCGTCCACGTGAGCACCGACTACGTCTTCGACGGCCTCAAGGGGAGTCCGTACGCAGAGGACGACCCGGTCAATCCGGCGAGCGTCTACGGGAGATCGAAACGCGACGGCGAGGAGGCGGTGCGGCGCGCCGGCGCCGACTTCCTCATCGTGCGGACCTCGTGGATGTTCGGGGCGCACGGGAAGAACTTCGTGGACACCATCCTGCGGGCCGCGGAGACGCGGCGGGAGATCGAGGTCGTCGGCGACCAGCGGGGCAGCCCGACCTACGCCCGGGACCTCGCGGGGGCGCTCTGCGGGCTCGCGGCGGCGCGGCGCGCCGGCGTCATCCATGTCGCCAACAGCGGGGTCTGCTCCTGGTTCGACTACGCGCGGGCGATCCTCGAGATCGCCGGGATCGGCGGCGTCGCCGTGCGGGAGATCACGAGCGACCGGCTGAACCGCGCCGCGCCCCGGCCGCCGTGCTCCGCGCTCGACTGCGGGCGCTACGCCGCCTTCGCCGGCGCGCCGATGCGGCACTGGCGCGAGGCGGTCGCGGAGTATCTGGTTGAAAGGGAGCGCCCGGGCGCGGGCGGTCCCCCGCCGCGGGGGTGAGGCGATGGACGGATCGGGCCGTCCCCACTACGCCGGGCACCGCGCCCGGCTCCGGGAGAGGTTTTTAAGGGCGGGGGGCGCGGGGCTGCAGGAGTACGAGAAGCTGGAGCTCCTCCTCACCTTCGCCGTCCCGCGCGTCGACGTCAAGCCGATCGCGAAGGCGCTGCTCGCCCGGTTCGGGGGCCTCGCCCAGGTCCTTGACGCCGGGGCGGCGGAACTCGAGTCGGTGAGGGGGATGGGCCCCGCCGCGGCGTCGCTCGTTCTGCTCGTCAAGGAGCTGTTCGTGGCCTGCAGCGAGACGAGGATGCGGGGGAGAAACCTCGTCTCCTCCCCGCAGGCGGCGGTCGACTTCGCCCGGGCCAAGCTCGCGGGCCTGCCCCGGGAACAGTTTTTGGTGCTGCTCCTCAACGCCAAGAACGAGCTGATCGCGCACGAGGTGATCCAGAAGGGGACGGTGGACCGCGCGGTCGTGTACCCGCGGCTGGTCGTCGAGGCGGCGCTCCAGCGGCACGCCGCGGGCGTCATACTCGTCCACAACCACCCCAGCGGCCACCCGGAGCCCTCCGCGGAGGACCGCTCCATCACGAGGGCGGTCGCGGACGCCTGCGGCACCGTGGACGTGCGGGTGCTCGACCATCTGGTGGTCGGCAGGGGAGGGCACTTCAGCTTCGCGGAGGAGAACCTGCTCTGAGGTCTGTGCCGCCGATCGGTGCGGATACGCCCGGGGTGGACAAGATGCCGAAGCCGCACGTCACGGATTGCACGCCGGCGCCACGGGAGAAACGTCTCGCCGATCGAACCGGTTGAACCCGTTTCAGGGAGGGGGGAACGATGATCGACAAGGAGCTGCTGGAGATACTCGCGTGCCCGGCCTGCAAGGCGGAGGTGAAGCTCGAAGGGGAGAAGATCGTCTGCCTCGGCTGCGGGCGCCGCTACCCGATCCGCGACGGCATCCCGATCATGCTGGTCGACGAGGCGGAGACGCCCGGCGCCAAGGAGGGATGAGGTGCCTGCGGCGCCGACTGCCCGGCCCGCGGGCGAAGCCGCGCCCGTGCTGTTCGTCACCATCAACATGGAGCTCGGCGGGACCGAGCGCCAGCTCTGCGAACTGGCGGCCGGGCTCGATCGCCGGCGCTTCGCCCCGCGCGTATGCTGCCTGCGCGGCGGGGGGCCGCTCGCCGATACCCTCGCCGCCGCGGGCGTTCCGCTCACCGTCCTCGCCCCGCGCGCCCGTGGCCGCGCCGGACGGGCGCGGCCGTGGCGGGTCTTTCTGCCGCAGATCCTCGCCCTCTCGAACCTGATGCGGCGGGAACGCATCGCGATCGTCCACGGGCTGCTGCCGGCCGCCCTGGTGACGGCGGGGTTCGCCGCCCGCCGGGCGGGGGTGCCGGTCCTCGTGACGGGGAGAAGGGGGCTCGGGCGCTACAAGGAGGGGCGGCCCCTCCTCCGGTTTCTGGAGAATCTGGTGAATCGCTGGGCCGACGCGATCGTCCCCAACTCCGAGGCGGTCCTCCGGGACGTCCTCGCCCGGGAGCGGATCGTTCCGGAACGGCTCCGCGTCATCTACAACGGGGTGCGGATCCCCTCCTCCCCGCCGCGAGTCGGGCGGCGGGAGATCGCCGGGCGGGAGATCCGGGGGCCGGTGGTCTGCCTCGTCGCGAATTTCTTTCCCTACAAGGGGCACCTGGATTTTCTCGAGGCGGCGCGGATCGTGCTGGGCTCCTTCCCCGAGACCCGGTTCGTGCTCGTGGGCGACGGGAGGTTGCGGCAGGCGGTCGAGCGCAGGGCGGCCGAGCCGGACCTCCGCGGGCGCGTCGTTCTCCTCGGTTCCCGCATGGACAGCGGGGAGATCATGGCCTCTGCGGACGTGCTCGCGCTCGCCTCGCACCAGGAGGGGTTTCCGAACGTCGTCCTCGAGGCGATGGCGCGGGCGAAACCGGTGGTCGCGACGCGGGTCGGGGGGGTCCCCGAGGCGGTGGAGGAGGGCGGCACCGGCCTCCTCGTCCCCCCCCGCGACCCGCCCGCGATGGCCGCCGCGCTCGTCCGGCTGATCGGGAACCCGGAGGAGGCCGCCGGGATGGGGCGGCGGGGGCTCGCCCGCGCGCGGACGCTGTTCAGCGTCGAGCGGATGGTCCTGGCGCACGAGGAACTGTACGGGGAGCTGCTGAAGCGGAAGACGTCGGACGGAAGTCGTCTCCCGAGAAACTAGAAACGAGGAACGGTATTCACGTGTGCGGAATCTGCGGGATCGTCTACGGCGACCGGGAGAGGGCGGTCGATCGCGCCACGCTCGAGGCGATGACGCGCCTGATGGCGCACCGCGGCCCCGACGGCGAGGGCTTTCACCTCGACGGCCCGGTGGGCCTCGGGCACCGGCGCCTGAGCGTCATCGACGTCGAGGGCGGCGTCCAGCCGATGACGAACGAGGACGGCACGCTCTGGCTGGTCTACAACGGGGAGATCTACAACTTCCGGGAGCTCACCGAGGAACTGAAGGCCGGCGGGCACCGCTTCCGCACCCGCTGCGACACGGAGGTGATCCTCCATCTGTACGAGGAGCATGGCACCGGGTGCCTGGAGCGGCTCCGCGGGATGTTCTCGTTCGCCCTCTGGGACGGGCGTCGTCGTCGTCTCTTCTGCGCCCGGGACCGTCTCGGCGTCAAGCCGTTCTTCTATCGGCACGCGGGGAGCGACTTCATCTTCGCCTCGGGCCCCGCGCCGATCCTCAGCCATCCCGGCGTCGAGCGCCGCGTAGACCTCGAGGCGCTCGACCTCTATTTGACCTACCAGTACGTCCCCGCGCCGTTCTCGATCTTCGCCCGGATGCACAAGCTCCCCCCCGCGCATTTCCTCGTGCTCGAGAACGGCAACGTCACGGTCGAGCGGTACTGGGAGGCGAACCCGGAGCGCCCCCTCGAGATCGGCTACGACGAGGCGCGGGCGCGCCTGCGTGATCTCCTCGTCGAGGCGACCCGCCTCCGGCTCGTCAGCGACGTGCCGCTGGGGGCGTTTCTGAGCGGGGGGATCGACTCGAGCATCGTGGTCGCCCTGATGAGCCGGGAGGGGGGCGCGCAGGTCAAGACCTTCTCGATCGGCTTCGACGACGAGCGCTACAACGAGCTCCCCTACGCCCGGATGGTCGCGAAGCGGTACGGCACCGACCACCATGAGCTCATCGTGAAACCCGACGCCGTCGGCCTCCTCCCGAAGCTTGTCCGGCACTACGGCGAGCCGTTCGCGGACTCCTCCGCGCTCCCGACCTACCACGTCGCCAGGATGAGCCGCCGCGAGGTCACGGTGGCCTTGAACGGCGACGCGGGCGACGAGCTGTTCGCCGGCTACGACCGATACCGCGCCTTCTCCCTCGCCGGCCGGATGGGGGCCATACCGGGCGCCGCGCCGCTCGGACGGACGCTCGCCCGGTTTCTCGCCGGCGCACCGCGCGACAGCCTCCGGGACCGCGCGCGGCGGTTCGCCGAGTCGTTCGGCCTCCCGGGGCCCGCCCGGTACCTGCGCTATGTGGCCTACTTCGGAGAGGAGGAGAAGGCCCGACTCTACGCGCCGCGGTTCCGGGAGGCGGCGGGCGCCTTCGACGCCCCCGGCCAGATTCGCCGTATCTACGAGGCGTGCCGGATACACGACGAGACCGCCCGGCTCCTCTTCACCGACCTGTGCAGCTACCTCCCCGGCGATCTCCTGGTGAAGGTGGACATCGCCACGATGGCGGTCTCCCTCGAGGCCCGGTCCCCGTTCCTCGACCATCGCCTCGTCGAATTCGCCGCCGCGCTCCCCACGCGGTGGAAAATCTCGGGCGGGGAGGGGAAGCGGATCCTCCGTGACGCCTGCGCGGATCTGCTGCCTGGGGAGATCCTCCGCCGCGGGAAGCAGGGATTCGGCGTTCCGATCAGCCGCTGGTTCCGCGGCGAGCTCGGCGAATATCTCCGGGAGATTCTGCTCGACCCCTCCAGCCTCGGGCGCGGCTACTTCGATCCGGCCCGCGTGCGGGAGCTTGTCGACCATCACCAGCGCGGGTTCCGCGACCACAGCTACCGGCTCTGGGCCCTCCTGGCGCTCGAGCTGTGGCACCGCGAGTTCATCGACGGCGGGGGGGGCGCGTGAACCCCCGCCCGGCCAGGATCCTCCGGATCATCACCCGTTTGAATATCGGGGGCCCGTCGATCAACGCCATCGCACTGAGCGCCGGCCTCCCCCGGGACAGGTTCGAGACCGTGCTCGTCTGCGGCCGGCCGGGCGTGGCGGAGGGGAACCTGGCGTCCCGGGCGCGGGAGCGCGGGATACGGCTGATCGAGATCCGCTCCCTGCGGCGCGATCCCTCGCCCGTGGCGGACGCCGCCGCGCTGGCCCGGCTCATCGAGATCGTCCGCCGCGAGAGGCCCGACATCGTCCACACGCATCTCGCCAAGGCCGGCGCGCTCGGCCGCATTGCCGCGAAAACCGTCCCGGGCATCCGGACCGTCCACACCTTCCACGGGCACGTCTTCAGCGGCTACTTCACCCCCGCACGCACGCGAATCTTCCTCGCCGTCGAACGGCTGCTGGCGCGTGGCACGGACAAGATCATCGCCCTCTCGGAGGCCCAGCGGGCCGAGCTCGTCGGCGCCTGCCGCATCGGCCGACCCGGGCAGTACGCGGTCATTCCGCTGGGGCTCGACCTCGAACGGTTCGCGGCGAGCCGGGCCCTCCGGGGCTCCCTGCGCAGGGAGCTCGGCCTGGAGCCGGAGGCGTCCGTGATCACGCTGGCGGGGCGCCTTGCGCCGGTCAAGGACCACCGTCTCTTTCTCGCCGCGGCGCGCCTCGTCCTCGCGGCGCGGCCGCGGGCGGTCTTCCTCGTCGTCGGCGACGGCGAGGAGCGGCCGTCGCTCGAGCGGGAGGCGCGCACGAGCGGGCTCGCGGACGCGGTGCGGTTCACCGGCTGGCGCGACGACCTCGACCGCGTCTACGCGGACTCCGACCTGGTGGTCCTCACCTCGCGGAACGAGGGGACGCCGGTCAGCCTGATCGAGGCGTCCGCGGCGGGGCGCCCGATCGTCGCGACGGCGGTCGGCGGCGTCGGGGACGTCGTGCGGGACGGCGGGAGCGGCCTCCTCGCCGCCGGCCGCGACCCGGCGGAGATCGCCGCCCTGATCCTGCGGCTCCTCGACGACCCCGCGCGCGCGGCCGCGATGGGGGAGGAGGGGAGGAGGTTCGTCCTCGAGCGGTTCACGAGCGCGAGGCTCGTCCGCGACGTTGGGGAGCTGTACGGGCGCCTCCTGGAGGAAGGGGGTGCGGGGTGAGCGAAACGGAGACGGCGTTCGAGTTCGGGCGGAACTGGGAGCGGTTCGTCGCGCGCGCCCTCGACGACGGGCGGATCGACATCGCGCGCCGGCATATCCTGGAGTTCCTCGAACTGCCGGACCTCCGCGGCCGTTCGTTCATCGACGTCGGGTGCGGGAGCGGGCTCTCCTCGCGCGCCGCCCTCGACGCGGGGGCGGCGAGGATCATAAGCTTCGATTGCGATCCCGATTCGGTGCGCGCAACCGAACGGGTGCGGGAAATGAGCGGGAACCCGCCGCACTGGGCCGTGGTGCGCGGCTCCGTCCTCGACGACGCGTTCATCGCCTCGCTCGGCCGCGCGGATATCGTCTACGCCTGGGGGGTGCTCCACCACACCGGCCGGATGTGGGACGCCGTCGAGCGCGCATCCCGGCTCGTCGCCGACGGCGGGCTGTTCTACCTCGCGCTCTACACCACGACCCCGCAGTCGACGCACTGGGTACGGGTGAAGAAACGGTATAACGCGGCCTCGCCGGCGCGCAGGCGGCTCATGGAGGCCGCGTATTTCCTGCGCCACACCTGCGCGTCCAACCTTGTGCGCGGGAAAAGCCCCCTCGCCTTCATCCGACACTACCGGAGGTCGCGCGGGATGTCGTACCTGACGGACGTGCGGGACTGGCTGGGGGGGTGGCCGTACGAGGATGCGGAGATCGGGGAGGTGCTGCATTTCTGCAACAGGAAACTCGGCCTCGAGCTGCGCAACATCCGGACCGGCGAGGCCAATACCGAGTACCTGTTCAAAGGCTCCATGGCGGAAGGATAGGATCGAAATGGCGACAGGGGCGGTGCGCGCGTTGTGCCTGGGGCTGCTGATCGTCTTCGCGACGCTCCCCGCGCTCGTCTGCTACCGAACGCTCCCCGGCCGGGATTCAGGCGGGGCGCTCTACGCGGGGTGGCGGATCCTCCAGGGGGACGTTCTCTACCGGGACGCGTGGGACCACAAGGCGCCCGCGATCTATTGCATCAACGCGCTCGGCCTCCTCCTCGGCGGGGGCTCGACCTGGGGCGTCGCGGGCCTCGAGCTGCTCCTCCTCCTCGCGGCGGCGATGCTGGGCTGGTCCGCGCTCCGGGATGCGTTCGGCGCGGCGCCGGCGTTCTTCGCCACGGTCGCGTGGATCTTCACCCTCTCCCTCGTGCACGACGGCGGAAACCTCCCCGAGGGGTACGCGCTCCCGCTGCAGTTCGCGGCGCTGTATCTTTTCGCCCGATCAGACCCCGCGGCCGGCTTCTCGGCGAGGGGAATGCTGATCGGCGCGTCGGGCGGCCTCGCCTTCTGCATCAGGCCGAACCTCGCGGGGATCTGGTGCGCGATCCTCCTCTGCGTCGCGCTGCGCGCGTTTCGACGGGGACGGGTGCGCCCGGGCGCCGCCGCGGCCGTTCTGGCCGGCGGGGCGCTGACGCTCCTCCCGTTCGCCCTCTGTCTGGCCGCCCGCGGCGCGCTCCCCGACGCGCTGGAGGCGGTCTTCGTCTACAACCGCGCGTACGCGGCCGCGACGATGCGCGACCGTCTCGCGGCGCTCGCCAGGGGGTGGCGACTGATGCGGGTGTCGGGGCTGTCCCTCACCGCGCTGCTGGGCTGGTGCGGCGGGTGCGTGTTCCTGCGCGGCGGCGGGGCGGGGGAGGGGACGCGGGGCGCGCTCGTGCAGTGCGCGGTCGTCGCCTTTCCGATCGAACTCGCGGCCGCGTCCGTCTCGGGGCGCGCGTATCCGCACTACTACATGGCGTGGCTGCCTGTCTTCGCGGTGCTCTCCGGCTTCCTCGCCTACGCCGTGCTCCGCGCCATCCCCCTCCGGTTCGCCGCCTCGGGCGGGGAGGCGGCCGGCGCGTACCGCGTCCGGGGCCTCGCGCTTTTCGCCCTCCTCGCGGTGATGGCGGGCGGGCCGGTCCATGCGCCGGCGCGGCGGATCGCCCTGTTTCGTTCCGCGCCGGAGACGGCGGCGAAGAGGACGGCGGTCGACTACCTGCGCACGCACACCGGGCCGGATGAGACGGTGCTCGTCTGGGGAGCGGAGCCGTCGGTCAATTTCCTCTCGAGGAGGAAATCGCCCTCCAGATATTCGTTCCAGTACCCGCTGTATACGAACGGGTACCGGAACGCGGCGGCGGCGGCGGAGACGTTCCTGGCCGAGCTCTCCTCCCGCCCCCCGGCGGTCGTCATCGACACCTCCGCCACCAATCTCCTGGTCCCCCCCCTTGACCCGGCGTCGAGGAGGAGACGGCGCCTGCCGTCCGCCTTCGATCCCCTCCCTCCCGCAATGGGGAATCTGTTCGACCTCCTCGCCGCCCGGTATCGCCGCGTGGACGGCACGGGGGTACTGCACTGGGCGGTCTACCGGCAGGCGGGGCGCTGAAGCGTTCCGCGTCGCCCCTCCGGCGCGCGCGATCGGTATTTACACGGGGCGCTTCGGCCGTTACACTGGTGCCGCGATGTGGGCCGCCGTCTACCTTTACCTGTTCGTCTCCGCGCTCTTTTTGAGCCTGCTCCTCACGCCGCTCGCGCGGCGCGCGGCGCTCCGGGCCGGGATGGTGGACGTCCCCGGCGCGAGGAAGGCGCACCGCAGGCCGACGCCCCTCCTCGGCGGCCTCGCGATCTTCGCCGCCGTCGCCCTCGTCATCCTCCTCAACGCCGCCCTCGCCTTTCTCGCCTCCCGCGGCGGCCCGCTCGCGGCGCGGGTCCCCGCCGGCCTCTCGCCGTACCTCGCGGGCGCCCTCTCGGCCTTCCCGAGGCTGGCGGCGATCCTCCTCGGCGGACTCATCGTCCTCCTGCTCGGCATCCGCGACGACGCGGTCGACCTCCCGCCCGGCCGCAAGCTTCTCGGGCAGCTGTTCGTGGCGGTCTCGATGGCCGCCCTCGGCGTGCGTATCACCCTCTTCATCCCGAGCGCTTTCGTCGGGGCGGTCGTCACGGTCGCCTGGATCGTAGTCGTCGTCAACTCGTTCAACCTGCTCGACAACATGGACGGCCTCTGCGCGGGCGTCGCCCTCATCGCCTCGGCCCTGATGGGCGGCATCTCCGCGCTCAACGGCAACTGCTTCATCGCCTCCCTGTTCGCCGTTCTGGCCGGGGCGCTCCTCGGTTTCCTGCGCTACAACTTCCCCCCCGCCTCGATCTTCATGGGGGACGCGGGGAGCATGTGCATCGGCTACCTGATCGCCGTGCTGAGCGTGATGCAGACCTGGTACCGGCCCGCCGAGGCCGGCCCGCTCGCCGTGGCGATGCCGCTCGTCATCCTCGCCGTCCCCCTCTACGACACCCTGTCGGTCGTCGGCATCCGTCTCTCGCGCGGGGAGAGCATCTTCCGGGCCGACCGCCGCCACTTCTCGCACCGCCTCGTCAAGCTCGGGATGAGCGCGCGGGGGGCGGTCCTCTTCGTCTGGCTCGTCTCCCTCTGCACCGGGCTCTCCGCCTTCTTCCTGCCGCGCGTCGGCTGGAGGGGCGGGGCCGTCGTCTTCGTCCAGGTCGCCATGGTCGTCTCCGTGATCGCCATCCTCGAGTATTTTGGCGCGGGGAAAAACGGGAACCGGCATGAAGGCGGATAGAACGGCGCCGTATGACGCCTGGCTGCACTGGTACCTGTCCGAGCGGTGCACCCTCAACTGCGACTTCTGCAGCTACGTCCCCCCGAGCGGCCTGCCGAAGCCCGTGGCCCCGGTGACGGTGATCGACATACCCGCCCTCCTGCGCACGCTCGAACGCGCCGGCAGGGTCTTCAAGATAAGCTTCACCGGCGCGGGCGAGCCTTTCCTGGTGCCGAACATCGTGGAGGCGTGCCGACGGCTCACGGAGCGGCACTACGTCGAATTCGTCACCAACCTGACCCCCCCCGCGGTCGAGCGATTCGCCTGCACGATCGATCCGGCGCGGGTCACCGTCATCCACGCCTCCCTGCACAGCGCGGCGCTCGAACAACGCGGCCTGCTGGAGACCTACATCCGCCACTTCCTGCTGCTGAAGGAGAACGGGTTCGCCCTCAGGTGCGCGGAGCTGGCGCATCCGGCGCTGCTGCGGGGGGTCCCCGCGCTGCGCTCCCGACTCGGGGCGCGGGGGATCGAACTGTCCTTCTTCCCGTTCTTCGGATCGTACCGCGGGAAACGGTACCCGAACGCCTTCAGCGCCGGGGAGCTGGCGGTGTTCGGCCTCGGCCCCGACGACCTGCGCATCTTCTCCCCCGACGGGCGGTTGTGCAACGCGGGGTACAACGTCGCCGTGGTCAGGGAGAACGGCGAGATCCGGCCGTGCGACGCGCTCGGGGAGCGGCTTGGGAACATCTACTCGGGCATCCGCTTCAGGAGGGGGCTGCTGCGCTGCCCGTTCGGCAGGTGCGTCTGCCCGCTGGATGTGTACGACCCGCGCCTGTTCGCCGCGGCGAAGGAGGCGCACTCCTCGGCGCCACTGGGCGCCCTGCGCGCGTGGGCGGCGGGAAGAGGCGCGGCGATGCGGGACCTGCTCCCCCATGCCGTGAAGCGAGGCGCGCGCCGCGTCGTGCCGGAGCCGGTTCTGGCGTTCCGGCGCCGCTGGCGGGCGCGGAGGCGAGCGGGGGGCGCGGGTGCATAATCCCCGTCTCGAGGCGAACCGGTTTCTCGACGCGGCGCGCGTCGCCGCGGCGCTCCTGCTCGGGGGGCTGCTCGTCGTCCGTCTCCTCTGGACGGGCGTGACCTATCCCGAGAGCGACGCGTTCGTCTCCATCGCGGCCCTCGCGCTACTCGCGGCGCTGCTCGCGGCGGTCGGCTGCGCGGGGGGGGAGTGGCGGCTGCGCGCCTCCGCGGACGGGGGCGCCTTCCTCTACCTGCTCGTGCTCGTCGCCCTCTCCATCGCCGCCCCGCGCCGCTGGCTGGCGCGGGGCGTCCTCCTGCAGGCCGCCGCCTGCACCGCCGCCTACCTCGTCGCCGCCGACGCCGCCGTCTCCCGCCGCGCGCGCCTCCTCCTCTGCGCCGCCTTCATAACCGGGACGTTGGCCGTCGCCCTCTACGGCCTCTACCAGCATTTTCAAGGATTCGAGGAGACGCGCCTGGCGTTCGCCGCGGCGGGGGGCGCGCGGGCGGACCAGGACTCCGCGTTCGCGATCCGTCTGCGTTCCGGGGCGGTCTTCTCGACCTTCTTCTACCCGAACGCGCTCGCGGGGTTTCTCGTCGTGGCGATCCCGTTCGCGGCCTCGATCCCCCTGCTGCGGAGGGAGGATGCGTCGCCGGTCGTATCCGCCGGCTGCCTCGGCCTCCTCGCCGCGGCGACGGCGGCGTGGGGTTTCCTCCCCGGCCTCCGCGGGAAGCCGCTTCTTTTCGCGGGGCTCTTCCTCGCCGCCTCCGCCCTCGCCGCGTGCGTGCGCGTTGCGGAGCTGCGGGCGGGAAGGCTTTTGCGCGCCTTCCTCCTGCTTTCCCCGGCGGCCCTGGCCGTGTGGGCCATCCTCCTCACCGACTCCGAGGGGGCCTGGCTCTCCCTCGCGGCCGCCTGCGCGTTGGGGGCGCTCCTCCTCTCCGGGCGTCTCATCGCCGCCGGGGCGCTGTTTCTCGCCGTCGCCGTCCTCTTCGCCGCGCTCCTGCTCACGGGGACGCTCCCGGACGGTTTGGCGCGGAGTCTCGACGTGCGCATGGACTACTGGCGCGCGGCGGCGGCGATCTGGCGGGAGCACCCGCTCGCGGGGCTGGGGCCCGGGACGTTCGCGGGGGCCTATCCCGCCTACAGGCTTCCCGGATCCGAGGAGGGGCGGATGGCGCACAGCGCCTACCTCGGTCTCGCGGCGGAGACCGGCGCCGCGGGGCTCGCCGCGTTCCTCGCGATGGCGGGGGCGTGGCTCGTCTCCCTGCACGCGGGGGCCCGGAAGGGAGAGCCGCTCGCCGCGGCCGCCTTCGTGGCGGTCTGCGCCTTCCTCATGCACAACGCCGGGGATGTGGGCCTTACGGTGCCGGGGACGACGTTCGCCCTCTGGTACCTCGCCGGTCTCGGGGCCGGCGCGGCGACGCGCCCGGGGGAGCGGAGACGGCTCTCGCGCGCGGCGGGGGTCTCCCTCGCGGCGCTGCTCCTCGCCGCCGCCGCGGGGGGCGTCGCGCCCCGGGCGCGCGCGGAGATCCGCCGCCTCGCCGCCGAACGTCTCGCCGGCGCGGGGAGGCGCGCGGAGGCGCTCGCGGAGATGGAGAAGGCGCTCCTGGCGGAGCCCGACAACGCCGACTACTGGCTGCGCAACGCCGCGCTGGAGGCGCACCGGGGAGGCGACAGGCACGCGCTTCCCTCCTACGCGCGCGCCGCCTCCCTCGGGAGGGGGATCCCGACATACCATCTTCAGCACGCGTTCTGCCTCTGGCGCCTGTCAAAAGCGGACGCCGATCCCCGACTCGCCGCCGCGGCGATCGCCGAGCTCCAGGAGGCGGTCCGGTGCAACCCGCACGATTTCGACTACCGCCTCCTGCTGGGGCACTGGCTCGAAATCACCGGACAGGGGGAGGCGTCTCTGATAGAATACCGTCGCGGCCTCGCCCTCGTCGAGACGGCGCGCGCGAAGCCGCACCGGACGCGCCGCCACGGCCCCGCGGCGATGGAGAGACTGCAGGCGGCAATCATCGCCAAGATCGAGGAGGCGGAGCGGGAGGCGGCGCCGCCTGCCGCGGAGGGGGAGAGATGAAGGTGCTGGTGCTGCACGGTCCCAACCTCCAGCTCCTGGGGGCGCGGGAGCCGGAGACGTACGGCGAGACGACCATCGAGGAGATCGACGCGCGGCTCAGGGCCGTCGCCGGGGAGGAGGGGCTCGAGATCGAGATCGTCCAGTCGAACCACGAAGGGGAGATCGTCGACCTGATCGGCCGCGCGCCGGGGCGCTATGACGCGCTCCTCATCAACCCCGCGGCGTACACCCACACGAGCGTGGCGATACGCGACGCGATCGCCTCCGTGCGCATCCCCGCCGTGGAGGTCCACCTCTCCAATATCCACGCCCGCGAGGAGTTCCGCCGCATCTCGCTCATCGCCCCGGTCGCCGTCGGCATGATCTGCGGCTTCGGCCCCGGCAGCTACTACCTCGGCCTTCGGGCCGTCGCCGGGCTGCTCAAGGGGCGCGGGAATGCCGACCGCTGACCGGCTCGTTCGGCTTCGGGCGCTGATGCGCGCGGAGGGGGTCGCCTCCCTCCTCGTCACCGACCTCCCCTCCATCCGCCACCTCGCCGGCTTCACGGGGAGCGCCGCGCGGCTCCTCGTCACGCCGCGGCGGGCCCACCTCGTCACCGATGGCCGCTACCGAATCCAGGCCGCCCGCGAGGCATTCCGGTGCCGCGTCGCCGTCGCCGCTCCCGGGAAGGCGTTCGAGGCGGTCGCCGACGCCCTGCGGCGGGACGGCGTGCGCACACTCTCGTTCGAACCCGACGCCATCACCTACGCCGACTGGCGCGCCCTGGCCCGCGCATGCGGGCGCCGCGTCCGCCTCGCGCCGGCCCCGCCGCTCGCCGCGCGGCTCCGCGCGGTCAAGGACCGCGCCGAGATCGCGCTCCTCCGGCGGCTCGCCCGGATGGCCGACGCGGTCCTGGCCGCCTGCCGCCCGCGCCTGAGGCCCGGGATGACGGAAGGCGAGATCGCCGCCCTTCTGGAGCGGGCGTCGCTCGACGCGGGGGCGGAGGAGGCGGCGTTCCGGCCGATCGTCGCCGCGGGGGCGCACGCGGCGATGCCGCACCACCGCCCGGGGGCCGGGACCGCGCGCCGCGGCGCGCCGCTCCTCATCGACTTCGGAACGAGGATGCGCGGGTACAATTCCGACTTGACGCGCACGTTCCATTTCGGTAAAGTCACCGCACGGTATGAGGGGGTCTACCGGACCGTTCTCGATGCGCAACGCGCTGCCCTGCAGGCAATAAGGCCGGGGGTGCGCGCGGGGGACGTGGACCGGGCGGCGCGCGACGTGATCGCCGCGGCGGGCCACGCCGCCTGCTTCGGGCACAGCCTCGGGCACGGGATAGGCCTCGAGGTCCACGAGGAGCCGCGCCTGGGGCCCGGGGTCGCCACGAAACTCGAGGCGGGGATGGTCTTCACCGTCGAGCCGGGGATCTATCTGCCCGGGTGGGGCGGCGTGCGGATCGAGGATATGGCGGCGGTCACCTCGACCGGCTGCGTCGTGCTCACCGGATCCGCCAGGGAACTGGGAGACAGCGTGCTATGAATATCAAGGAGATCAGGGAGATCGTGGGGATGATGAACGAGAACGAGATCACCGAGTTCGTGATCGAGCGGGAGGGGATCAAGCTGGCGATCCGGAAAAACCCCGGGGCGGGCGCCGCGCCCGCGATCGTCCAGACGGCGATCCCCGCCGCGGCGGCCTCCCCGTCCGCGGCGCCGCCCGCGAAGGAGGAACCCGCGGGGGTCTACATCGTGTCGCCGATGGTGGGCACCTTCTACTCCGCGGCCTCCCCCGACTCCCCCCCGTTCGTCGAGGTCGGCGCCGAGGTGCACGAGGAGACCGTCGTCTGCATCATCGAGGCGATGAAGGTGATGAACGAGATCAAGGCCGAACGGAAGGGGAGGATAGTCGAAATCCTCGCGGAGAACGGGGAGGCCGTCGAGTTCGGGAAGCAGCTCTTCAGGATCGGGTAGGGCGGAGGACGGGGGATGTTCCAGAAGATCCTGGTGGCCAACCGCGGGGAGATCGCCCTGCGCGTCATCCGCGCCTGCAAGGAGCTGGGGGTGCGCACCGTCGCGGTCTACTCCGACGTCGACGTCAACTCCCTGCACGTCCGGATGGCCGACGAGGCGATCTGCATCGGCCCGGCTTCCAGCGCCAAGAGCTACCTCAACATCGCCGCGATCATCAGCGCGGCGGAGATCGCCGACGTGGAGGCGATCCACCCCGGCTACGGTTTTCTCGCGGAGAACCCGCACTTCGCCGAGATCTGCGAGAGCTGCGGCATCCGGTTCATCGGCCCAAAGCCGGAGAATATCCGCCTGATGGGCGACAAGGTGCAGGCGCTGCGCGCCGCGCGGGCGGCGGGGATCGCGATCCTCCCCGGGAGCGAGAGGGCGTTGACCGACCGCGACGAGGCGCTCAAGGTGGCCAGGCGCATCGGCTACCCGGTGATGATCAAGGCGGTGGCCGGCGGCGGGGGGAGGGGGCTGCGGCTCGCCCACAACGATGTGAGTCTGGTCAACGCGTTCTTGACCGCCCAGACCGAGGCGGAGGCCGCCTTCGGGAATCCCGGGGTCTACATCGAGAAGCGCCTCGATCAGCCGCGCCACGTGGAGGTCCAGATCCTCGCCGACGCGCGGGGAACCGTGGTCCACCTGAACGAGCGCGACTGCAGCATCCAGCGGCGGCACCAGAAGCTGATCGAGGAGTCCCCCTCGCCGCGCCTCTCCCCGAAGCTCCGGGCGCGGATGGGGCGGGCCGCGGCGCGCCTGGCCGAGTCGATCGGCTACGTGAACGCCGGGACGGTGGAGTTTCTGCTCGATCGCAACGACGCCTACTATTTCCTCGAGATGAACACCCGCATCCAGGTCGAGCACCCGGTCACCGAGATCGTGGCGCAGGTCGACATCGTCAAGGAGCAGCTCCGCATCGCCACCGGCGATCCGCTGCGGATCTCGCAGGGCGAAGTCAAGGTTCACGGCCACGCCATCGAATGCCGGATCAACGCCGAGGACTGGGAGCGGGACTTCGCCCCGTGCCCGGGGAGGGTGACCGCCTACCGCGCCCCGGGCGGCCCCGGGGTGCGGGTGGACTCGCACGTCTGCGCCGGGTACGAGATCCCGTCGCAGTACGACTCGATGGTCGCGAAGCTGATCTGCGTCGGGCACACGCGCGAGAGCGCGATCGCCAGGATGCTGCGCGCCCTCGACGAGTACCAGATCGAGGGGGTCAAGACCACGATCCCCTGCCACCGCTTCATCATGAGCGACCCGCGCTTCCGCAAGGGGAGGTACTACACCGATTTCGTGGACGAGCTGATGGAGATCCAGCGGAAGAAACGGGGGTAGCCGCGCAGAGGGGGGTACCCGATGAGATTCGTCCGATCCGCGATACTGGTCGTCTTCACCGCCGCCGCGCTCTCGTTCGGCGCGATCCTGCTCTGGGCGTTTTTCGCCGACGCGGGCCTCGCCCCGATGCCGTTCGACCCGGCGGAGACCGTCGCGGCCCTCTTCCAGACGCCCTGGAACTGGCGCGCGGGGCTCGTCTTCCTGGCGGCGGGGGCGGCGGTCATCCTGCTGAAGATGCGCGAGATGCGCCGGGAGCAGTGCATCGCCTTCGACAACCCCAGCGGCGAGGTGGCGATCTCGATGGACGCGGTCGAGGAGTTCATCCGACGCGTCGGCGCGGGGTTCAACGGCGTCAAGAGCCTCGTGCCGAGGATCCACGCCGAGGCGGAGGGGATCGGCATCGCCGTGCGGATGGACGTCTGGTCGGGGGTCAACATACCCCGGCTGATCGAGGATATGCAGAACGCCATCAAGAACAAGGTCCAGGATTCGCTCGGGGTCAACGTGAGCGGGGTGAGCGTCAGCGTCGGCAGGATACTCGGCGACGCGGCCGAGACGGTCGAGGCCGACGACACGCTGGACTGAATCGGGAGGGGGCGGATGAAGAAGATAGGGATCCTCACCGGCGGGGGCGACTGCCCGGGCCTCAACCCGGTCATCGCGGGCGTCGTGCGCAGGGCGATGCGGGAGGGGTTCGAGGTGGCGGGGATACGCCGCGGCTGGAAGGGGATGCTCGAGTGCGACGAGATCCCGCTCGGGATCGAGGATGTCATCGGCATCGTGCGCGAGGGGGGGACCATCCTCAAGACCTCCCGCACGAACCCGTGCGCCAGCCCCGACCTGATGACGAAGGTCGTGGAGAACTTCCGGAAGATGAAGCTCCACGCCCTGGTCGCCGTCGGCGGGGACGACACGCTGGGGGCGGCGAAGAAGCTCTTCGACGCGGGGCTCTTCACGGTGGGGATCCCCAAGACGATCGACAACGACCTCTCGGGCACGGACCGCACCTTCGGCTTCGACACGGCCGTCAACACGGCGATGGAGGCGTGCGACCGTCTCGCCACGACGGCGGAGTCGCACGAGCGCGTGATGGTCGTCGAGATCATGGGCCGGCACGCGGGCTGGATGGCCCTCTGGGCCGGCCTCGCGGGCGGGGCGGCGTACATCCTCATCCCGGAGGCCAAAACCGACCTCGACGACCTCTGCCGCGTCCTGCGGGAGCGCCACGAGACCCGCTGCGACTTCAGCATCGTGGCCGTGGCGGAGGGGGCGGACCTCGGCGGCGACATGCATCTCCAGTGCGGCGAGAAGGACGCGTTCGGGCACGTTCGCCTCGGCGGCATCGGGGAACGGCTCGCCGCGGAGATCCAGAAGCGGACCGGCTACGAGACGCGGCACGTCGTCCTCGGACACCTCCAACGGGGCGGGAGGCCGACGGCGCTCGACCGGTTCATCGGCCTCCGGTTCGGGGCGCACGCGGTCGAGCTGGTCAAGGAGGGGCGGTTCGGCAGGATGGTCAGCCTCCAGGGGAACACGGTGACCTCCGTCCCCCTGGCGGACGCCGTGTCGAGATTGAAGACGGTGCCGCGGGAGCTCTATGAAGAAGCGCGCCTTTTCTTTGGCTAGCATGCGGGCCCGTGTCGAGGCGGAGCTCGGCGAGTCGGCCGCCCTCCTGCTGCGCCTCTCGAAGGAGGAGAGCGGCGCGCTCTGCCGGATGGCGGGGGCCGTCGCGGACCGTCTCCGGGAGGGGAGGGCGCTCCTCGTCTGCGGCAACGGCGGGAGCGCCGCGGACGCCCAGCACCTCGCCGGGGAGCTCGTCGGGCGGTTCATGCTCGAGCGCGCGCCGCTGCGCTGCCTCGCCCTCTCCTCCGACATCGCGGTCATCACCGCCGTCGGGAACGACTACGGCTTCGCGCACGTCTTCGCGCGGCAGGTCGCCGCGCACGGGCGGGAGGGGGACGTCCTGCTCCTCCTCTCGACGAGCGGGGTCTCGCCGAACCTCCTCGAGGCGGCGCGCGAGGCGCGGCGGAGGGGGATGTGCGTCCTGGCCCTGAGCGGGAGGGACGGGGGGCCGCTCGCCCGGGAGGCGGATCTGTGCATCACGGTCCCCTCGCGTAGTTCTCCGCGCATCCAGGAAGCCCACGCCGCGCTCGGCCACATCCTCTGCGGCCTCGTCGAGCAGGAGCTTTTCGGGAGCTGAGGCCGCGGCTTTGCGCATCCCGTCGGGCTGTGCAGTCCATGAAGACGAAGATCCGATCGAGGCGCGGGATGCGGGCCGAGGCGCGCCGCCTGAAGGCGGCGGGGAGGAAGATCGTCTTCACGAACGGCTGTTTCGACCTTTTGCACCTCGGCCACGCCCGTTACCTGGAAAAGGCCCGGGCGCTCGGCGATGTCCTTATCGTGGGCCTCAACAGCGACCGTTCCGTCCGGAGGCTCAAAGGGGCGGGGAGGCCGCTGGTGCCCGAGGCGGACAGGGCGGAGATGCTCGCCGCGCTCGAGGCGGTGGACTACGTGACGATCTTCGGCGAGGAGACCCCCGCGGCGCTCGTCGCGGAGATCCGGCCCGACGTCATCGTCAAGGGCGGGGACTACCGGCCGGAGGAGGTGGCGGGGGCCGAAACGGTCGCCGCGTCGGGCGGGAGGGTGGCCATCGTCCCGCTGGTGGAGGGGCGCTCCACCACCGGCCTCATCGCGAGGGCCGCGCGCCTCCGCACCCCGGGGAAGAAGCCGGTTCGATGAGACGGCGACCGCGCTCCCTCCCGCCCCGCGGGGCGCACGGTCCGGCGGACCAGAACGCGCGCCGCCCCCGCAACGGCCTCTACCTCGTCCTCGACCGCGATCTCCTCGGCGGCCGCGACGCGGCGGCGCTGCTCGAATCGCTCCTCGCCGCGGGCGTCGAGTGGGTCCAGTACCGCGACAAGCGCTCGGCGGACCGGGAGGTCGCCGCCGAACTGGGGCGGCTGGGGCCCCTCTGCCGCGCGGCGGGGGCGAAACTCATCGTGAACGACCGCGCGGCCCTCGCCGCCGCCGCCTGCGTGGACGGGGTGCATCTGGGCGCGTCGGATATGCCGGTCGTTGATGCGCGGCGGACCCTCGGGCCGGGGAAGCTGATCGGCGGGAGCGTCGACACGGTCGGGGAGGCGCTGCGCGCCGCGGCCGCGGGGGCCGATTATCTGGGCGCGGGGGCGGTCTTTCCGACCGCCACGAAAAAGGACGCGGCGGTCCTGGGTCTGGACGGCCTCGCAAGGATATGCCGGGCGGCGAAGATCCCCGTCGTGGCGATCGGCGGGATCGACCGGACCCGGGTCGCGGCGGCGCTCGCGGCGGGCGCGTCCGGAATCGCCGTCGCCTCCGCGGTGCTGCGCGCCGGCGATCCCGCCGCCGAGGCGCGGCTGCTCATCGAGGAGATCGGGAGGGCGCGGCGGGCGGGGGGGCGATGAAGAGACCGGTCAGGCAGATCGTCGAGGCCAGGAAGGGGAACCTCACCGCCGAGATGCGGGCGGTGGCCCGCCTCGAAAAAGTGGCGCCCGGATTCGTGCTGGAGTCGGTGGCGGCGGGGACCGTCGTGATCCCGCGGAACCGGCGGCACCGGCACGCCGGGCCGTGCGGCATCGGAACGGGCCTCCGGACCAAGGTGAACGCCAACCTCGGCACCTCCGCGGACGTGGCGGGTCTCGGCCTCGAAGTCGCGAAGCTCCGGGCGGCGGTCGGAGCCGGCGCCGACGCGGTGATGGATCTCTCCACCGGCGGCGACCTCGCGGCGATCAGGCGGAAAATCCTCGCCGCCAGCCGCCTGCCCGTCGGCACGGTGCCGGTCTACCAGGCCGCGGTGGGCAGGGCGCGGGCGGGCGGGGGGATCGCCTCGATGACCGAGGACGAGATCTTCGAGGCGATCGAGGAGCACGCCGCGGACGGGGTGGATTTCGTCACCGTCCACTGCGGCGTCACGCGCGCCGCCCTCGACCGTATGCGCCGGCAGGGGCGCCTGATGGACGTGGTGAGCCGCGGGGGCGCGTTCCTCGTGACATGGATGGTCGCCAACGACCGGGAGAACCCGCTCTGGCGCGACTTCGGCCGCCTCGTCGAGATCGCGGCGCGGTACGATCTGGCGCTCAGTCTCGGCGACGCGATGCGGCCCGGATGCATCGCCGATGCCAACGACCGGGCGCAGTTCCAGGAGCTGATCGCGCTCGGGGAGCTGCGGGCGCACGCGCACCGGGAGGGGGTGCAGACGATGATCGAGGGGCCCGGGCATGTGCCGATTCACCAGATCGAGGAGAACGTGAAGCTCGAAAAGGCGCTCTGCGGCGGCGCGCCGTTCTACGTCCTGGGGCCGCTCGTGACGGACGTGGCCCCGGGGTACGACCATATCGCCTGCGCGATCGGCGGCGCCGTCGCCGGGGCGGCAGGAGCGGACTTCCTCTGCTACGTGACCCCCGCCGAGCACCTCGGCCTCCCCGGTCCCGCGGATGTCCGCGAGGGGGTGATCGCCGCCCGGATCGCCGCGCACGCCGCGGACCTCGCCAAGGGGGTCCCCGGGGCGGCGCAGTGGGACCTGGAGATGGCGCGGCGGCGGAAGCGGCGGGACTGGGACGGGATGCTCCGGCTCGCGTTGGATCCGGCGAGGGCGCGCCTGATCCGGAAGGCCAGCCCGCCGCGCCTCGCCGACGTCTGCACGATGTGCGGGGAGTTTTGCGCGATAAAAACGGTTGAAAAGTATCTCGGGAAAGGGTGAGAATACGCGCGGCGCAACGGAAAGGACGTGCAGATGAGCATCCTCGTGGTCGGTTCGGTGGCGCTGGACACCGTGGAGACGCCGTTCGGCAGGAGGGAGCGGGCGCTGGGCGGCTCCGCCACCTTCTTCTCCGTCTCGGCGAGTTTCTTCGCCCCGGTGAACCTCGTGGCCGTGGTGGGGAAGGACTTCCCGAAGGAGCACGTCGAGTTCCTCAAGTCACGCAAGATCAACACGCGCGGCCTGAAGGTCCTCGACGGAGAGACGTTCCACTGGATCGGGTCGTACAAGTACGACATGAACGAGGCGATCACCCACTCGACCTGCCTGAACGTCTTCGAGCAGTTCAAGCCCGAGATCCCGAAGGAGTACCGCGGCAAAGGGTGCCTGTTCCTCGCGAACATCGACCCGGAGCTCCAGATGTCGGTGCTCGACCAGATGGAGAACCCGAAGCTCGTCGCCTGCGACACGATGAACTTCTGGATCCGGGGGAAGCGGGACGCGCTCGTCGCGCTCCTCAAAAAGGTCCAGATCGTGGTGCTGAACGAGGCGGAGGCGCGCCAGCTCACGGAGCAGCCCAACCTCGTGAAGGCGGCCAAGATCATAATGGCGTGGGGCCCGTCGAACGTGGTGATCAAGAAGGGGGAACACGGCGCGCTCCTCTTCGGCAAAGAGGGGATCTTCTCGGCGCCCGGTTTCCCGATGGAGGATATCGCGGACCCGACGGGGGCGGGAGACACCTTCGCGGGCGGGTTCATGGGGCACCTGGCGCGCGAGAAGAAGGCGGACTGGCAGACGCTCAGGCAGGCCACGATCTACGGCAGCGTGATGGCGTCGTTCAACGTCGAGGATTTCAGTCTCGACCGGATGCGGACGCTCACCGACAAGGAGATCGCCTACCGGTATCGCCAGTTCGTCACGCTGGCCTGCTTCGAGTAGGGGGGGGCGTCTTCCCCGTCTTCCCGTGCGGCGGCGGAGGCGGGGCGCGCCCGGGCCGCGGAGCCGCGGCAATCCTTTCCCCCGCGACCGGTGATTCCTTCTCCCCGTTGCGGGGAAGGGGGACGCCCGGAAACGCCGAGGTGCAGGTTGCCATCGGGACGTCCGCGGTGCTATACTGTGTCCGCTCTTCAGCGAGCGGGTGTAGCTCAGTGGTAGAGCTCCAGCTTCCCAAGCTGGCTATGAGGGTTCGATTCCCTTCACCCGCTCCAGCTCATGCCCGCCGGCATCGGTCGCGCGCAGACGCGGCGAAAAGGATCCACCGGTGAGATTCACGCACGTCAATATCATCGCGGCGGATTGGGACGCCCTCGCCCGGTTCTACGAGGATATCTTCGGCTGCGTCCGGATCCCGCCCGAGCGCCGGATCTCCGACCCGTGGCTCACGCGGGGGACCGGCGTGCCGGGGGCGAGTTTGCGCGGGCTGAAGCTGACGCTCCCGGGCTGCGGCGCAGACGGGCCGCTCCTGGAGATCTTCCAGTTCTCCGAGGAGGAGGAGAAGCACCCCCCGCGGGCGAACCGGCGGGGGTTCGGCCACCTCGCCTTCGAGGTCGAAGACGTCGCGGGCACGCTCGCACGGATCGTCGCGGGCGGCGGATCCGCGCTCGGGGAGGTGACCGCCCACGAGGACGAACGGGGGAGGTTCACCTTCGTCTTCGCGGCCGACCCCGAGGGGAACGTGGTCGAACTGACGAACTGGCGCCCGCGCGCCTCGTAGCGTCTTCGCCGCAATCCCCCGAATCCCCGCCGATCCCCGGTACCCCTTTCCCGCGCGGGCCGCGTATGCTAGAATGCCTAGTTCTCGAACGGTATCTCGAGGGGGGGGAGGTATGCCGATCAGCCGGAAGGACGTGGAGTACGTCGCGCGCCTCGCGCGCCTCCGCCTCTCCGAGGAGGAGAAGGAACGCCTCACCGTGCAACTCGGGGAGATCGTCGGCTACGTCGAGAAGCTGAACGAGCTCGACACGGCGGACGTGGAGCCGACCGCGCACGTCCTCCCGCTGCGGAACATAACCCGCCCGGACGAGGTGCGCCCCTGCCTGGACCGCGACGAGGCGCTGCGGCTCGCCCCGAAGGCGGGCGAGGGGTTCTTCAGGGTCCCGCAGATCATCGAATGAGGCGTGAACGGCCTGAACGGGAGCGTGGCGTGGAACTGACGGATCTGACGGTTTCGGAGGCGGCTGCGGCGGTGCGGAAACGGGACTGCTCCTCCCGCGAGCTCACCGCCGCCTGTCTCGCGCGCATCGCCGCGGCCGACGGCGCCGTCCATGCGTTCATCGAGCGCTGCGAGGAGAGCGCCCTGAAGGAGGCGGACGCCGCGGACAGGCGCCTCGCCTCCGGCGAGGCGCCCGGACGGATCGAGGGGGTCCCGATCGGCCTGAAGGACAACCTCTGCGTGGAGGGGAGGGTCGCCGGGTGCGCGTCGAAAAGCCTGGAGGGGTTCGCCGCCCCGTACACCGCCACCGCGGTCGAACGCCTCCGCCGCGAGGGGGCGGTGCTCCTCGGCCGGCTGAACATGGACGAGTTCGCGATGGGCTCCTCCACGGAGAACTCCTGCCACGGCGTGACGAGGAACCCGTGGGACACGGAGCGGGTGCCGGGGGGGTCGAGCGGCGGCGCGGCCGCGGCGGTCGCCGCCCGTGAAATCCCGGCCGCCCTCGGCTCCGACACGGGCGGCTCCGTCCGCCAGCCGGCGGCCTTCTGCGGCGTCGCGGGCCTCAAGCCCACCTACGGGCGCGTCTCCCGCTACGGTCTGATCGCCTTCGCCTCCTCCCTCGACCAGATCGGGCCTATCGCCCGAAGCGTGCGCGACATCGCCCTGCTCCTGGAGATCATCGGGGGGCGCGACCCGCGCGACTCGACCTCCGTCGACGTCCCCGTCGCCGGTCTCTCCGGCCAACTCGAGGCCGGCCTCGCGGGGATGCGCCTCGGCGTCCCGCGTGAGTACTTCATCGAGGGGATGGATGCGGAGGTGCGGGCGGCGGTCGAGGCCGCGATCGCCCGGATGCAGGCCCTCGGCGCCGAGACGGTGGAGCTGAACCTGCCCCACACCGGCTACGCCGTCGCCGCCCAGTACATCATCGCCACCGCCGAGGCGAGCTCGAACCTCGCCCGCTTCGACGGCGTCCTGTACGGGTACCGCGCCTCGCGCCCGGCGGACCTCCTCGAGATGTACGAGCGCACGAAGTCCGAGGGGTTCGGCGACGAGGTGAAGCGCCGGGTGATGCTCGGCACGCACGTCCTCAGCTCCGGCTACTACGACGCCTACTACCGTAAAGCCCAGAAGGCGCGCACGCTCATGAAGGAGGACTTCGAGAAGGCGTTCCAGCGATGCGACATGATCGCCACCCCGGTCACGCCGACGGCGGCGTTCAGGCTCGGGGAGAAGACGGCCGACCCGCTCCGGATGTACCTCTCGGACATCTTCACCATCTCCGCCAATCTGGCCGGCGTCCCCGCCCTCTCGATCCCCTGCGGCTTCACCTCCGGCGGCCTTCCGGTCGGCCTCCAGCTCCTCGGCCGCCCGTTCGGCGAGGCGGAGATCTTCAGGGCGGCGCACGCCTACGAGCGCGCCACGGAGTGGCACACGAGAAAGCCGCCGGTATGACGCGGCGGCGAACGACGATTCGATCGACGGCGCCCCCCGCCCGGGGCCCCGGATCGGCCGGAGAGGCGAAAGATGCCTGACTACGAGGCGGTCATAGGGCTCGAGGTGCACGTGCAGCTGAAGACCCGGTCCAAGGTCTTCTGCGGCTGCCCGGTCGCCTTCGGCCTGCCGCCCAACCAGGCGGTCTGCCCCGTCTGCCTCGGCCTGCCCGGCTCGCTCCCGGTGCTGAACGAGGAGGCGCTCCGGTGCGCGGTGTTGACGGGGATGATGCTGGGCTGCCGCGTCGCCCCGTTCAGCAAGTTCGACCGGAAGAACTACTTCTACCCCGACCTCCCCAAGAACTACCAGATCTCCCAGTACGACCTCCCGCTCTGTTCCGGCGGCTTTCTCGAGATCGAGGCGCCCGGGGGCCGGCGGCGCGTCGGCATCACCCGCGTCCACCTCGAGGAGGACGCGGGGAAGCTCATCCACTCCGAAACGCCCGGCGGGGACTCGTCCGTGGACTACAACCGGGCCGGCGTCCCGCTCCTCGAGATCGTCAGCGAGCCGGAGCTCGCCTCGCCCGAGGAGGCGTGCGCGTACCTGAAGGCCCTGAAGCTCTCGCTTCAGTACCTCGGCGTCTCGGACTGCGACATGGAGAAGGGGAGCCTCCGGTGCGATGCGAATGTCTCGATCCGCCCCCGCGGCGCCTCCGCGCTCGGCGTGAAGGTCGAGGTGAAGAATATGAACTCGTTCCGGGCGGTCGGGAAGGCGCTGGCGCACGAGATCGAGCGGCAGACGCGCCTCGTCGATGCGGGCGGACAGGTCGCGCAGGAGACGCGCCTCTGGGAGGCCGACCGCGAGGAGACGCGCCCGATGCGGAGCAAGGAGGAGGCCCACGACTACCGTTACTTCCCCGATCCGGATCTCCCCCCGGTCGTCCCCGGCGAGGCGTGGCTGCGCTCCCTCGCCGCGGCGCTGCCCGAGGCCCCCCTCGCGCGGCGCGACCGGTTCGTCGCCTCGTACCGCCTCTCCGCCTACGACGCGGATCTGCTCACCTCGGAGCGCGGCCTCGCGGACTACTTCGAGGCGACGGTGGCGGCCGGGGCGGCTCCGAAGGCGGCGGCGAACTTCATGATGGGGGAGATGCTGCGGGCGCTCAAGGAGGAGGGGATCGAGGCCTCCGCGTGCCGCGCGCGCCCGGAGGGCCTTGCCGAGCTGCTCACGCTCGTCGCATCGGGGAGCATCAGCGCCGCGACCGGCAAGAAGGTCTTCGCCGAGATGCGCAGGACCGGCGAGGGGGCGAAAAGAATCGTCGCCGCCGCCAACCTCGCCCAGATCAGCGACGAGCGGGAACTCGCCCGCATCGTCGACGAGACGATCGCCGCCAACCCGAACTCCGCCCGGGATTACCGGGCCGGCAAAACACAGGCGCTCGGCTTCCTGATGGGGCAGGCGATGAAGGCGACGAAGGGGAAGGGAAACCCGCAGCGAATGCGCGCCTTGCTGAAGGAGAGACTGGGGTAGCGGCGCCCCCGCCCGGCCGGGGGGGAGCGGGAGAAACCGGCGGGAGAAACCGGATGACGAGACGGCGGTTCCGTAGTACGCTTGCAGTTAGGCGCGCGTGTCCGCGAACGATCGGCCTATGAGATTCTTCTCCACGCAGATCAAGGTCAAGAAGCGCGACATCCCGGCCGGGCTCTGGATGAAGTGCAAGAGCTGCGGCGAGATGGTCACGCGCCAGGAGGTCGCGACCAACCTCCAGACCTGCCCGAAATGCGACTACCTCTACCCGCTCCCGGCGTGGCAGCGGATACGCAGCATCTTCGCCGAGGGGGAGTTCTTCGAGACGGACCCGGAGATGCGCCCCACCGACCCGCTCCGGTTCGTCGACACCCTCCCGTACCCGAAACGCCAGGCGATCGCCGAGAAGAAGGCGGGGATCCCGGAGGCGATCGTGACCGGCGTCGGGTCCCTCGCCGGGTACGGCACCGCCTTCGCGGCGATGGACTTCCCGTACATGGGGGGGAGCATGGGCTCGGTCGTCGGCGAGAAGATCACCCGGCTGACGGAGCTCGCCCTCCGGGTTCGTCTGCCCCTGATCATTGTCTCCGCCTCGGGCGGCGCCCGGATGCAGGAGGGGGCGCTCAGTTTGATGCAGCTCGTCAAGACCAGTGCCGCCCTCGCTCGGTTCGCCTCGGAGGGGCTCCCCTATATCTCGGTGATGACGAACCCGACCACCGGCGGGACCACCGCCTCGTTCGCCTCGCTCGGCGACATCATCATCGCGGAGCCGGGCGCCCTGATCGGGTTCGCGGGGCCGCGGGTCATCAAGCAGACGATCCAGCAGGAACTCCCCGAGGGGTTCCAGACCGCCGAGTTTCTGATCGCGCACGGGATGGTCGACATGATCGTCGGGCGCAGGGAGCTCAAGGGGGCGCTTGCCGAGCTCCTCGGGATGTTCGGCGCGCCCTCCTTCTCGCCTGCGATGGTGCCGCCGGACGCCCGGGGCAGCGGGGCGGCCGGGGAGGGGTGAGCGCTTCCGCGCCCCGCCGCATGCCCGGCGCGGCGGAGGCGTACCTCGCCTCCCTCGAGCGTTTCGGGATGCGTCCCGGCCTCGAGCGCATACGGCGCCTGCTCGCCGCCTGCGGCGAGCCGCAGCGCTCCTTCCAATGCATCCACGTCGCCGGGACGAACGGGAAAGGGTCCGTCTGCGCGATGACCGAGTCGGCGCTGCGCGCCGCCGGGCTGCGGACGGGTCTCTACACCTCCCCGCACCTGTTCTCCTTCAGGGAGAGGATCTGGCGCCTCGGCGAGCCGATAGGGGGGGAGGAGGCGGACGCGCTCGCGGAGGAGCTGATCCCCGCCGCGGAGCGGATCGCGGCGGGCCCCGCGGGGCCGCCCACCTGGTTCGAGTTTATGACCGCGATGGCCTTCCTCGGATTCAGTCGCGCGAAGGTCGACTACGCCGTCGTCGAGACCGGCCTCGGCGGGCGGCTCGACGCGACGCGTCCGATCGAGGCCCCGGTCTCCGCGATCGTCTCCGTCGGCCTGGAGCACACGGAGATCCTCGGCGGCACCGTCGCGGCGATCGCCGCCGAGAAGGCGGAGATCATCGCCGAGGGGGCGTCGGTCGTCTGCGGTGAGATGGGGGACGAGGCGTTCGATCCGATCCGGCGCCGGGCCGCGGAACGAGGCGCCGCCCTGCTCCGCGTGGGGGACGAGGTGCGCGTCTCCGTGCTCCGGGAGGGGCCGGAGGGGAGCGTCGTGGAGGTGCGCGGCCCGTGGGGGCGTTACGGCCCCCTTGCGCTCCCCCTCGCCGGGCGCCACCAGGCGGCCAACTGCGCCGTGGCGGTCGCCCTCGTCGAGGCGGTGCGGAGGCGGGGGGCGGCGGTCGCCCCGGAAACGGTCGCCCGCGGGATCGGGGCGACGCGGTGGCCGGGCCGGCTCGAGATCGTCCGCCGCCTTCCGCTGACCGTCGTCGATTGCGCGCACAATCCCGACGGCGCGCGCGCCGCCGCCGCCGCCCTCCGGCGTCTCTTCCCGGGGCTGCGGTGGGCCCTCGTGCTCGGGCTGCTCCGGGACAAGGACGCGGGGGGGGTCTGCGACGCCCTCGCCCCCCTCTCGACGGAGCTGTTCACGACCGCCGTGCCGAGCGCGCGCACCGCCGACGCGGCGGCGCTCGCCGCGCTGTGTCGGGCCCGGACCGGCAGGCGCGCCGCCGCCGCCGCGGGCCCCGCGGAGGCGCTGAGGCGCGCGGAACGCGCGGTGTCCTCGGGCGCGGCGGACGGGGTGCTCGTCGCCGGCTCCATCTATCTGGCCGCGGAGGCGATGAAGCTGACGAAAGGCGTACGGGGAGAGACCTGAGACGGGGGACGGCTTCTCGCGCACTTCGGCGGAGAATACGGGAGATACGGGACGTGGCCGAGTCGACGCTGACGATCAGAAACGGGCGCCTGATCCGGAACGGGGTGGCGCAGGCGGACTCCGTGGTCTGCGTCCGCGGGCGTGTCGTCACCTACGCGGGCCCGCCGGGAGGGGCCCCGCCGCCGTCCGGGAGGGCGATCGACGCGGGGGGGCGGTACGTCTGCCCCGGGTTCATCGATCTCCACGTGCACGGGGCCGCCGGGTGCGACTTCCTCTCGGCCGACCCCGCCGGGGTGCGGAACATCGCGGCGGCCCACGCCCGCCGCGGCAGCACCGCCCTCTTCGCGACGGTGCGGAGCGCCGCGCCGGAGGAGATGCGGCGGGCGGTCTCCCTCCTCGGGCAACTGATCCGCTCGGGCGGCGCCCCGGGCGTCGTCGGCATCCACCTCGAGGGGCCCTTCATCAACCCGGCGCGCGCGGGGGTGCACCCGCTCCGCTGGCTGCGCGCGCCCGATTTGGCCGCGCTCGACGCGCTCCTCGAGGGGGCGGAAGGCTGCCCCCTGATCGTCACCCTGGCCCCGGAGCTCCCCGGGGCGATGCGGCTCGTCGAGGCCGTCGCCGCGCGCGGGGCGGTCCCCGCGGCCGGGCATTCAGATGCGACGTTCGACGAGGCGTGCGCGGCGTTCTCGGGGGGCGTCCGTCTCGTCACGCACCTGTTCAACGCGATGAGCGGGATGCACCACCGCCGGCCCGGCCTCGCCGCCGCCGCCCTCGCGGACGGGCGCGTCGCGGCGGAGCTCGTCGCCGACGGCGTCCACGTCCACCCCGAGATGGCGAAGATGGCGTTCAGGCAGAAGGGGGGAGACGGCATCGTCCTCGTCACAGACTCCATGCAGGCCCTCGACGCGGAGGCGGAGATCTTCAGCATCGACGGGGAGGTCTTCTCGGTGCGCAACGGCGCCCCGGTGCGGGACGACGGGACGCTCTGCGGCTCCGTGCTCACGATGGGCGGGGCGCTGCGCAACGCGGCGCGATGGACCGGGAAGCGCCCGGAGGAGATCGCGGCGCTCGCCACGACGGTCCCGGCGCGGCTCGCGGGGCTCGCGGACCGGAAGGGGGCGCTCCTGCCCGGGATGGACGCGGATATCGCGATCTTCGACGAACGGTTCGACGTGCAGGCGGCGTTCGTCGGCGGGGCGCTCGTCTACGCGGCGGCGGGATTCGAAGCGGCGCACTAGGGGGGCGACGGCGATGTGCGGCATCGTCGGCTACATCGGCGGGAGGGACGCGCAACAGATCCTCCTGAGGGGGCTCTCCCGGCTCGAGTACCGCGGGTACGACTCCGCGGGGGTGGCGATACTCGACGGCGGAACAATCAGCGTCCGCAAGAAGGAGGGCCCCCTCGCGGGCCTCGCCGCCCTGCTCGGCGCCTCGCCGCTGGCCGGCCGCGTGGGCGTGGGGCACACCCGCTGGGCGACGCACGGGGAGCCGGACACGCCCAACGCACACCCGCACACCGACTGCACCGGCCGGATCGCCCTCGTGCACAACGGCATCATCGAGAACTACGCCGCGCTGCGGAAGGCGCTGCGGGAGGAGGGGCACCGGTTCGCCTCGGAGACCGACAGCGAGGTCCTCGTCCACCTCATCGAGAAGCGCTACGCCGGGGAGTTGCTGCCCGCCGTCCGGGAGGCGGTCGCGGAGGCGGAGGGCGCCTACGCCATCGCGGCGATCTCGGCGGACAGCCCCGGGGAGATCGTGGTCGCGCGCAAGGCCGGCCCGCTGGTGATCGGGCTCGGGGAGGGGGAACAGTTCGTCGCCTCCGACGTGCCGGCGATCCTGGAGTACACCGACCGCGTCGTCTATCTGGAGGACGGCGACCTCGCGCGCCTCACCCGAAACGGTATCGAGATCTTCGACGGCGCCCTCGCCCCGGTCTCCCGCACCCCGCACCGTGTCGAATGGACGATCGAGCAGGCGGAGAAGGGCGGCTTCGAAAAGTTCATGCTCAAGGAGATCCACGAGCAGCCCGAGGCGCTGCGGAACACCCTCATCGGGAGGATCCTCCCCGACAAGACCGGCGTCGTCCTCGAACTCCCCCGCGTCGACGAGGAGGCCATCCGGTCTCTGACCAAGATCTTCATCATCTCCTGCGGAACCGCCTGTTACGCCGGGATGGGCGGGCGCTACCTCCTCGAGCGGTACACCGATCTCGCCGTCGAGGTCGACTACTCGAGCGAGTTCCGTTACCGCAACCCGAGGCTCGACCGGAACACGCTCGTGGTGACGGTGAGCCAGTCCGGCGAGACCGCCGACACCCTCGCCAGCCTCAGGATGGCGAAGGAGCGGGGGTGCCGGATCGTCTCGATCGTGAACGTGATGGGGAGCAGCATCGATCGGGAGAGCGACGGGGTGCTCTACACGCGGGCGGGGCCCGAGATCGGCGTCGCCTCGACCAAGGCGTACACCGCCCAGCTCGCGGCGTTCGTCCTCCTGACCGTCCACGCCGGGAGGATCAGGGGGCAGATGGACGGCGAGGAGGCGCGGGGGATTTTGGCCGAGCTGGAGGCGCTGCCGGAAAAGGTGGCCCGGGCGCTGCGTCTGGAGGCGCAGATCCGAGAGATCGCCGCCAACTACGCCGGGGCGAGGAGCGCGTTCTACCTCGGGCGCGGGTTCAACTACCCGACCGCCCTCGAGGGGGCCCTGAAGCTGAAGGAGATCTCCTACCTCCACGCCGAGGGGTATCCGGCGGGCGAGATGAAGCACGGGCCGATCGCCCTCATCGACCGCGAATTCCCCGTCGTCTGCATCTGCACGAAGGGGGAGAACTATGGTAAGATGCTCTCCAACATAAAGGAGGTGGAGGCGCGGGGGGGGAGGATCATCGCGCTCGCCACCGAGGGCGATGACGCCCTGGCGGAGATCGCCGAGGAGTTGATCCAGGTCCCCCCGACGCGGGAGGAGTTGTCGCCCATCGTCAACGCCGTGCCGCTGCAGCTCCTGGCCTACCATATCGCCCGCGCCCGGGGCTGCGACATCGACAAGCCGAAGAACCTGGCCAAGAGCGTCACGGTCGAGTAGACCGCGGCGCCCGCCCGCCGTGCGTCCCATGCGCATCAGGATCCAATCGAAGATACTCGCCAGCTTCATGGCGATGGTCGCCCTGATCATCGCCCTGCTGCTCTTCACGCTCTTCTCGATCCGCATCATGGCCGACGGCACCCGCCGGCTGGTCTACGTGCAGAAGAAGTCGGGGCTCATCACCGACCTCCAGATGACGCTCGACCGGGCGGTCACGGCCCTCGGCGAGTATATGGTCTCGGGGAAGAAGTCGCGCCGGGCGACGTTCATCCAGCTGGTCCTCTTCTACACGAAGAACATCGAGGCGCTCGAGCGGTCCTCCCTCGCGGGCCCGGCGGGGAAAGGGACAGGCGACGCCCGCGAGCGCGCCGCCGTCGCCGCGCTCAAGGCCGAGATCGCCGTCATCGACCGGAACGCCCGCGAGATCCTCTCCCTCGTCGACAGGATAGAGCGGGCGCAGGGGCACCGCCTCATCCAGGATGTCGCCGCCTCGGTGAAGGACGCGCTCGAGAAGAAGGCGGAGGGGGGGGGCGGGGGCGCGCCGTCGCAGGAGCTCGCGATGCTCGGCGGGCTGCTCGGCGTCAGCACCCGCGACGCCCAGCGGCGCCTCGCGGAGCTGGAGGTGCTGAGCCGGACCATCTCGGAGTCCGAGTCGCGCCTGAAGGAGCTCTTGCTCCAGCTCGTCGAGGCGAAGGACCGGGCGCTCGAGAAGATCGCCGAGCTGCATGAGCTGGCCCAGCGGGAGGGGCTCCAGGCGATCGGGACGGCCACGCTCGCCGACCGGCGGGCGAGGAAGATCAGCCTCGTCGGCGGGGTGATCGTCCTCGCCTGCGGGCTGGTGTTGGCGCTCTACCTGTCGCGGTCGTTCTCGCGGCCGATCTCCGATCTCGACCGCGGGGCGCGTCTCATCGGCGAGGGGGACTTCGATCACCGGATGGTGTTGGACACCGGGGACGAGCTGCAGGACCTCGCCGAGCGTTTCAACACGATGGCAAAGAGACTGAAGGCGTCGTACGGCGAGCTCGAGGAGCGCGTCCGCGCACGGACGCGCGAGCTCGAGGCGTCGAACCTGCAGCTGCGCCGGCTCTTCAACGGCATCTCCGACGGCATCTCGGTCATCGACAGGGAATTCCGGATCGTCAACGTCAACGACGGCATCGCCGCCATGGTTGGACGTAACGGCGCGGAGCTTGTCGGCGGCACCTGCCACCGCGTCTACCGGGGGAGCGACAGCCCGTGCCCGGGCTGCCCCGTCGCCGAGACCTTCAGGTGCGGGACGACCTCCTCCGGGGAGGTCCGCTGGGACGTCCCCGGCGGCAAGGCGAGGGACGTGGAGATCTTCAGCTTCCCTCTCATCGAGGAGGAGGGGGCGGTGACGCACGTCATCGAGTACGCCAAGGACGTCAGCGAGAGGAAGGCGCTCGAGCGGAAGCTGTTCCAGTCGGCCAAGCTCGCCGGGATCGGCACCCTCGCCGCGGGCGTGGCGCACGAGATCCGCAACCCGCTGGGGATCATGAAGGCCTCGGCGGACATGATCAGACGGGGCAGCAAAGAGGGGGAGCAGAACTGGGAGCTCGCCGGTTTCCTGATGGAGGAGGTCGACCGTCTGAACCGCGTCGTGACGAGACTCCTCGACTTCGCGCGTCCCTCCGCGCCCAACAGCGCTCCGTGCGACCTCGCCGGGATCCTGGAGCGCGCGGTCGCCCTTGTCGGCCCGCAGCACCGTCTCCAGGACGTGGAGGTGGATCGCGCCTACGCCCCGGGGATCCCGCGCGTGCGCGCCGACGGGGAGCAGCTCTGCCAGGTCTTCCTGAACCTGATCTTGAACGCCGTGCAGGCGATGTCGGGGAAGGGGCGCCTCTCCCTCTCCACCGGAACGGGGGAGGGGGAGACGGTCGTGGCGAGCGTGGGCGACAGCGGCGGCGGCATCGTTGGGAAGGACCTGGAGCAGATCTTCGACCCGTTCTTCTCGACGAAGGAGGGCGGCGCGGGCCTCGGCCTCGCCATCGTCTACCGGATCGTGGAGGCGCACAAGGGGCGGATCGAGGTGAACAGCACGCCGGGCAAGGGGACCACCTTCACGGTGACGCTGCCGGCTGCCTGAGACGGGCGACAAGAGACGGGAGCCGAGGCGGTCGTCTGACGTCGGGGCAACCGGTTCCGCCGCGCAGGGCGCCGGCGGAAGAGAGGAGAGGATGAAGCGGCGGGTGCTGGTGGTGGACGACGAGCGGAACATGCTCCGGTTGGCGGAGATGATGCTGGGACGGGCCGGCTACGAGCCGCTCCTGGCCTCCAACGCCGCGGAGGCGATCGACCTCCTCGCCGCGCGGCGCGTGGACCTCGTGCTGACCGACCTCAAGATGCCGGGCGGGATGAGCGGGATCGACCTGCTCCGGGAGATGCGGCGCCGGGAGATTTCGACCCCGGTGGTCATCATGACCGCCTTCGGTACCATCAAGGGGGCCGTCGAGGCGATGCGGCACGGGGCGAGTGACTTCGTCCTCAAGCCGTTCGACGTCGAGAGCATCGAGACGGTCATCGCGAAGGTCTTCGAACTGGAGAAGGTGAAGCGGGAGAACGTCTACCTCAGGGAGGAGCTCGTCCGCGCCCGCGCGGCCCCCGAGATCGTGGGCGCGAGCGGGAGGATGCGCGCGATCCACTCCCTGATCGACCGTGTCGCCCCCACCGACGCCTCGGTGCTGCTCTTCGGCGAGACCGGCACGGGGAAGGAGCTCCTCGCGCGCTCGATCCATGAAAAAAGCGCGCGGCGGGAGGGGCTCTTCGTGGCGGTGAACTGCGCGGCGATCCCCGCTCCCCTCCTGGAGAGCGAGCTGTTCGGCCATGTGCGCGGGGCGTTCACCGGGGCGGCCGCGGAGCGGACCGGCAGGTTCGAGAAGGCGGACGGGGGCAGCATCTTCTTCGACGAGATCGGGGATATGGAGCCCGCGCTCCAGGCGAAGATACTCCGCGTCCTGCAGGAGAAGGAGTTCGAGAAGGTGGGGAGCAACGAGACGATCATCGTCAACGTGCGCGTGATCGCCGCCACGAACCGGGACCTCCGTCAGATGATCCGGGACCGTCTCTTCCGGGAGGATCTGTACTACCGTTTGAACGTCGTCAGCATCACGGTCCCGCCGCTCCGCGAGCGGACCGAGGATATCCCGGCGCTCGTGGAGCAGTTCGTCGCGAAATATTCGCGGGAGTGGGGCAAGGAGACCGCCCCGCCCCCGGCGGAGGTGCTGCGGGCCCTCGCCGCCTACCCGTGGCCCGGCAACGTCAGGGAGATGCAGAACGTCATCGAACGGGCGGTGGCGGTGAACAGCACCGGCAGGATCGGCCTCGAGGACCTCCCCCCCGAGATCGTCCGGGGCGCCGCCGCGACGCCGGAGGGGGGCGTTTCCCCCGCTCCGCCGCCGGGCCTCGACGGGGCGGTCGCCGCCCTCGAGCGGGAGCTGATCGAACAGGCGCTCCGCGATTCCAACGGGGTGAAGGCACGCGCGGCGAAGCTGCTGGGGATCAGCGAGCGGAACCTGTGGTACAAGCTGAAGAAATACGGTATCGTCTGACCCGTCACGGAGGGGTGCGGATGCATATGTCGGCGCGTGTGGCGGCGTTGCTGCTCGCGACCTCGGCCGCCGTCGGCCTCGGGGCCGAGGAGTCGCCGCGCCCGGCCGCCCCGTCCGCCGCCCCCCGGCGGCTCAGCCCCGCGGACGCGGAGTTCTGGCGGGAGCTCGCCCCGCGGCCGGCCGACCTCTGGGGGGAGACCACGGAGACGTTCAGGGGCTGGAACCTCGCCGCGGTCGCCGCGACCGCGGGGCTCGCGGGGGGGCTCGCCTTCCTCGACGCCGACATGCAGAAACCGTGGCGCGACGGCGACAGGCTGATCGGCGCCGACCTCTGCGACGTCGGCGACCTGGTCGGGCACCCGGGGGTCCAGGCCGGCGTGATGGGCCTCACCTACACGCTCGGCCAGGCGCTCGGCGACGAGACGCTCGCCAAAACCGGGAAGTCGATGGCGGAGACGATGATCTTCACCTCCCTCGCCACGGTCGCCCTCAAGGGGATCTTCAACCGCGAACGGCCCGACGGCGACGACCATATGTCGTTCCCCTCGTGGCACGCCTCCGCGACCTTCGGGAACGCCACCGTCCTCGCGGAGTACTACGGGTGGAAGGCGGCGGTCCCGGCGTACCTCGTCTCGGCGTTCGTCGCCTGGAGCCGGGTCGAGGACAACAAGCATTTCGTGAGCGACGTGGTGGCGGGCGCCGCCGTGGGCTGCATCTTCGGGCACGCGGTGTCGCGCTACAACCTCAGGGTCCATCCGGCCGTCTCGATCGAACCGGTGCTGCTGGATGAGGGGGCCGGCGTCCAGGCCCGCGCGCGGTTCTGACCTTCCGCGGCCGTTTCGCCGTTTGGAGGGTCGCTCGCACGGAGAGCGGCATGAACGGAGCATCGAGGCGGATCGCCTTTCTGGCCGCCGCGGGCATCTGCCTGCGCGCGACGGCGGCCTCCGCCTACATCGGGCCGGGCGCGGGGTTCGCCTTCCTCGGCTCGTTCGTCTTCATACTGGGGGGGATGCTCCTGGCGGTGGTCGCGCTGCTCACCCTCCCCGCGCGCATCCTCCTGGCGCGCCTGCGCGGCAGGAAGGCGTTCCGGAGGGCCGCGGCGGAGCGGGTCGTCATCGTCGGCCTCGACGGCCTCGACCCCGCCCTCGCGTCGGGGTGGATGCGGGAGGGGAAGCTGCCGAATCTCTCCGCCCTCGCCGCCGAGGGGTGCTTCTCCCCGCTGGCGACCTCGAATCCCCCGATCTCCCCGGTGGCGTGGTCGTCGTTCATCACCGGCTCGAACCCGGGCAAGCACAACGTATTCGATTTCCTGATGCCCGACCGGCGGAACTGCCTCCCCGCCCTCTCCTCCGCCTCGATCGAACCCACGCGGAGGACGCTGCGCCTCGGGCGGCTGCGGGTCCCCCTCGGGAAGCCGACCATCCGGCTCCTCCGGAAAGGGGTCCCGTTCTGGAGGATACTCGGGGAGCACGGGATCCGCAGCGTCGTGCTCAAGGTGCCGATCACCTTCCCCCCGGAGAGATTCCGCGGCATGCTCCTCTCCGGCCTCTGCGCGCCTGATCTCAAGGGCTCCCAGGGGACATTCGCCTTCTACACCACGGCCGACCCTCCCGCCGGCTCCGTCACCGGGGGCTGCCGCGTGCGCCTGGAGGGGGACGGTCCGGTGTTCGAGACGCGCATCTCCGGTCCCCGCGACCCGTACGGGAGGGGGTTCGATTTGTCGATCCCGATGCGGATCGAGGTCGATGCGGCGCGGGGGCTCGCCCGCCTGCGGATAGCCGGACGCTCGCACACGGTGCGGGCGGGGACGCTCTCGGACTGGATCCCTCTCGTCTTCCGCGCCCCGCTCGGCACGCGGGTCCGCGGCATCGCGCAGTTCTTCCTGAAACAGGTTGCCCCGCGCGTGGAGCTCTACCTCTCCCCCGTCAACATCGACCCCGAGAACCCGGCCCTCCCGGTGTCGCACCCGCGCGTCTACGCCTCGTACCTGGCCAAGGTCGTCGGCCCGTTCGCCACGCTGGGGCTCCCGCAGGACACCTGGGCGCTGAACGAGGGGATCCTCACCGACGATGCGTTCCTCCAGCAGGCGTACCGGATCCACGACAGGCTCGAAGAGATCTTCTTCCACTCCCTGAAGAGGATGCGGAGAGGGATGCTCTGCTGCGTCTTCGACACCACCGACGCCGTCCAGCACGAGTTCTGGCGCTACATGGCCGACGGCCACCCGGCGCTGAAGGGAGGGGAGCCCCCCCCCGGCCCCCCGGTGATCGAACAACTGTACCGGAGGATGGACGGCCTGATCGGGAGGGTGCGGGCGGCGCTGGGGCCGGATGACGTGTTGATGGTCGTCTCCGACCACGGCTTCACGCTGTTCAAACGCTGCGTGAACCTGAACCGGTGGCTGTTCGAGAACGGCTACCTCGCCCTCAAGGACGGCGCCTCGTCGTGCGGGGACTGGTTCGAGGGGGTCGACTGGGAGCGGACGAGGGCGTACGGGTTCGGCCTTTCGGGGCTCTACCTCAACCTGAAGGGGCGGGAGAGCCGGGGCACGGTGACGCCGTCGGAGGCGGGGGCGCTGAAGCGGGAGATCGCGGGGAGGCTCGCGGGGCTCAGGGACGTCGCGGGGGGCGCGGAGGCGGTCGCAGCGGTGTACGATACCGCCGCCGTCTACGCCGGCCCCTACGTCGAGAACGCCCCGGACCTCGTGGTGGGGTACGCGCCGGGGTTCCGCTGCTCGTGGGAATCGGTCACCGGCAGGGTCGGCGCGCAGGTCTTCTCGGACAACGACAAGGCGTGGAGCGCCGACCATTGCATCGACCACCGGTTCGTGCCGGGGGTCTTCTTCTGCAGCCGGCCGGCGGCGGCGGAGGCACCGCGCATCGTGGACATCGGCCCGACCGTGCTCGACCTGTTCGGCGTCGCGCCCCCCGCGCACATGGACGGCCGGCCGCTCGGCGTGGCGGGGAAAGGGATGCGGAACGGATGAACAGACGGAGAACGGCGACGGCGGCGGTGGCCGCGGCGCTCGTCTGCGCGTGCCTCCTCCCGGGCTGCGCGCCGCGGGATCGCTCCGGCGGGAAGCGGGTCGTCGTCCTCGCCTTCGACGGGATGGACCCCCGGATCGTGCGCGAGATGTTCGCCAAAGGCGGGCTGCCGAACATGAAAAGACTGTCGGAGACCGGCGGCTTCACCGAGCTCTGGTCGAGCGTCCCGCCGCAGAGCCCGGTCGCCTGGTCCAATTTCATCACCGGCAAGAACCCCGGGGGGCACGCCATCTTCGACTTCATCCACCGGGATCCCGCCACCTACCTGCCGTTCCTCTCCACCTCGGAGACGATCCCCCCGCGCCGCACGCTCGCCCTCGGCGACTACATCCTGCCCCTCTCCGCAGGGACCGTGCTCCTCAAGCGCGAGGGGAAGGCGTTCTGGGAGTACCTCGAGGAGGGCGGGATACCGGCGACGATCTTCAGGATCCCCTCCAACTTCCCCCCCGTCCCGGGCCGCGCGCAAAGCCTCTCCGGGATGGGAACGCCGGACCTGATGGGCACCTACGGGATCTACCAGTTCTTCACGAGCGACCCCGCCGACATCCCGAAGGACCCCTCGGGCGCCGAGTTCACGCTGGTCGAGCCCCGGGACGGCGCCGTGCGGGCGGAGATCGCGGGCCCCGCGAACTCCTACCGCAAGGAGGCGCCGCGGCTCTCCATCGCCTTCACCGCCTGGATCGACGAGGCGCACGGCGCCGCCAGGATCGATCTGCCCGGCGAAAGCCTGATCCTGCGGCAGGGGGAGTGGAGCGACTGGCTGGTCCTCGAGTTCAAGCCCCTCGCGCTGGCCCCGGCGGTGCGGGGGATCTGCCGCCTGTACCTGAAGGAGGTCCGGCCCCGATTCAGACTGTACGTCACTCCGATCAACATCGACCCGAAGGCCCCCGCACTCCCGATCGACACCCCCCGCGGCTACGCCGCCGGGGTGGCGGAGGCGGTCGGCTATTTCTACACGCAGGGGATGCCGGAGAACACGAAGACGCTCACCAACGACACCTTCACCATCGACGAGTTTTACACGCACTTCCGGATGGTTCTGGACGAGAACCACCGCCTCTTCGACCATATCTGGGAACGGTACCGCGACGGCCTCCTCTTCTACTACTACTCGAGCACCGACCTCGGCACGCACATCTTCTGGCACCTCCGCGACCCGAAGCATCCGATCCACAACGCGCAGGCGCGCGCGCGCCTCGGCGACGTGATCGAGGAGACCTACGCGGAGATGGACGGGGTGGTCGGGAAGGTGATGGCCGAGATCGGCGACGGCGCCACGCTCATCGTGATGTCGGACCACGGCTTCGCGCCGTTCTACGTCTCGTTCAATCTGAACGGCTGGCTGCGGGAGAACGGCTACCTGGTCCTGAGGGACGGGGCGGCGGAGGGGTCGCTCTTCACGAACGTGGACTGGCGGAAGACGCGCGCCTACGCCATCGGCCTGAACTCCCTCTACCTGAACCTGGCGGGGAGGGAGCGGGACGGGATCGTCGATCCGGGGGCGGAGCGGGACGCGCTCCTGCGGGAGCTCGCCGCGAAGCTGGAGGCGGTGCGGGACCCGGGGAACGGCTCGGCCGTGATCAAGCGGGTCTACCGCGCGGACGAGGTCTACTCGGGCGAGTATGCGGGGCGGGCCCCCGACCTTGTGGTCGGCTACGACTGGGGGTACCGGACCTCGTGGGAGAGCGCCCTGGGCGACGTGAAGGGGACGCTCCTCGCCACGAGCACCGAGGAGTGGAGCGGCGACCATTGCGGCGCGATGGAGGTCGTGCCGGGCATCCTCTTCTCGAACAAGAGGATCGCCCTCACGGATCCGCACCTCTACGATCTGACGCCGTCCATCCTCGCGGAGTTCGGGCTCCCGAAGCCCGCGGATATGATCGGCCGCAACGTCTTCGAACAGTGAGGGGTCGATCGGCGCCGCCGGGGGACGCAACGCGGCTCCTAGACGGAGGCGGAGCGTCGCGACGGACGCGGGCGACGGGGACAGACGAAACGATCCGCGAAGATCCGCGGCACGAGCAGGGGAGGCGCAGATGGCCAGGAAGGTGAGGATCGAGGAGGGGCTGTACGGGAAGATCGAGAAGGCCGCGGCCGCGGCGGGCTATCCGAACGTCGATGAGTTCGTGGTCCATCTTCTCGAGAAGGCCGTCGCCGGAGTCGGCGGCGGAGACGACGACGCGGAACGGGTGAAGGAGCGGCTCAGGGGGCTCGGGTACCTCTCATGATCAGTGCCGCGGGACAGGCGCTGACGCGCCTCTTCGATCTGATTCTCCTCCCGGCGAGGGGCGCCGCGCCGGTCTGGGGGATCGCCCTCGCCGCCCTCCTGACGGCCGCGGGCGTCCTCATCTCCTACCGGCTCGTCTCCGACCAGGATGCGATACGCCGCCTCAAGAAGCGCGTCCAGGGGCACCTCCTCGGCATCTACCTGTACCGGGACGACCCGCGCGCGATGCTCGGCTCCCTCGGCCGGGTCTGGTCAAACTCCATGCGGTACCTGGCATATTCCCTCGTCCCGTTCGCGGTCGCGTTCGTCCCCGTGGCGCTCGTCTGCCTGCAGCTCGATCTCCGCTACGCGCACCGTCCGCTTCGCCCGGGTGAACGCATGACCGTCTCCGTCGAGCTCGACCCAAGCGCCCCGCCCCCCGCGCTCTCCTCCACCGGCGGATTGCAGATCGAGACGGCGCCCCTGGCGATCGGCGGCACCGGGGAGACGAACTGGAGGGTGCGCGCGGTCGCGCAGGGCGCGCAGGCGGTCACGGTCGCCGTCGGCGAGGAGACGCTCGCCCTCCCCGTCGCGGTCGGCGGGGCGGCGCGGCCGCTCTGCCGCCGGCGGCTTCGGTCCCCCGTGCGGCAGGGGCTTCTCTGCCCCGCGGGCGATCCGATACCCCGCGGGAGCGCGGTGCGGGCGGTGCGGGTCTCCTACCCCCCCGAGCGGGTCCGCCTGGCGGGGATGCGCCTGCACTGGAGCGCCTCCTTTTTCGTGCTCGCCCTCGCCTTCGGCCTGCTTCTGAAAAGGCCGTTCGGAGTTGATTTCTGACCTCGGGGCGGCTATACTGTCGCTCTCCAAACAGTGCGCCCGGCAACAAAAGGACGACCATTGGACCACCTCTCTGAACTCGAGCACAAGACGATCTATGTCGTGCGGGAGGCGTACAGCCGCTTCCGCAACATCGGGATGCTCTGGTCGATCGGCAAGGACTCGACCTCGCTCCTCTGGATCTGCCGCAAGGCGTTCTTCGGGAAGGTCCCGTTCCCGGTCATCCACATCGACACCGGCCACAAGTTCAAGGAGATCTACGCATTCCGGGACCGCTACGCGAAGGAGTGGGGGCTCGACCTGCGGGTCGCGAAAAACGACGCGGCGCTCGCCGCCGGGATGGGGCCCGACAAGGGGGCGAAGCTCGACTGCTGCCATGCCCTCAAGACGCAGGCCCTGAAGGAGTTCATCGCCCGCGAGAAGCTCGACGCCATCCTCCTCGGCATCCGCCGCGACGAGCACGGCATCCGGGCCAAGGAGCGCTACTTCTCGCCGCGCGACGAGAAGTTCGAGTGGGACTACCAGAACCAGCCCCCCGAGCTCTGGGACCAGTTCAAGTCCAGCAGCGAGGGGCACCACCACCTCCGCGTGCATCCGATCCTCCACATGACCGAGACCGACATCTGGCGTTACGTTCGGCGGGAGGGGATGCCGGTGGTCGACCTGTATTTCGCCAAGGGGGGGAGGCGCTACCGCTCGATCGGCTGCGCCTGCTGCTGCGCGACCGTGGAGTCGGACGCGGAGACCGTCGACGCCGTCATCCGCGAGATAGAGACGACGAACGTCTCCGAGCGTTCGGGGCGGGCGCAGGACAAGGAAGACGCGTACACGATGCAGAAGCTGCGGGCGCTCGGCTACATGTGAACGGCGGGCGGCGAAAGGGAGATCGATGGCGCAGACACGCGGGCGCGAGAACATGAAGATCGTCATCGTGGGCCATATGGACCACGGCAAGTCCACCCTCATCGGGCGGCTCCTCTACGATACCCGTTCGCTCTCCCCCGACCGGATGGAGGTCATCCGGAAGACGTGCGAGGAGATGGGGAAGCCGGTCGAGTTCGCCTTCGTGATGGACCACCTCCGCGAGGAGCGGGAGCGGGGGATGACGATCGACACCGCCCAGACCTTCTTCCACACCGCGCGCCGCGACTACGTGATCATCGACGCCCCCGGGCACAAGGAGTTCATGAAGAACATGATCACCGGGGCGAGCCAGGCCGAGACGTCCATCCTCATCGTGGATGTGCATGAAGGGGTGATGGAGCAGACGCGGCGGCACGCCTATGTGCTCGGGATGCTCAACCTGAGGAAGAACATCCTGGTCCTGAACAAGATGGACCTCGTCGGTTACGACAAGGCGGCGTTCGAGCGCGTGCGCGGCGAGATCGCCGCCTTCCTCAAACGTCTGGGGATCGCCCCCTCGTTCGTCATTCCGGTCTCGGGGACCGGCGGGGACAACTTCGCCTCCCCCTCCGGGAAGATGCCCTGGTACAAGGGGCCGACGCTCATCGACGCCCTCGACACCCTCGAAAAGGACCGGGACCTCAGGGAGAAGCCGCTCCGGATGCCCGTGCAGGACGTTTACGAGCGGGAGGCGGGGCGCATCGTCGCGGGCAGGATCGAATCCGGCTCGCTTCGCGAGGGGGACGCGGTGAGGATCTTCCCCGGGGAGGAGCGGGCGACCGTGGCGAAGGTTCTCGAGTTCGGCGCGACGCGCGCCTCCGCGGAGGCGGGGGAGTGCATCGGCGTGCTGCTCTCGGGGGGGGCGGCGCCGCGGCGCGGCGATCTCCTGGGAGCCCTCGGCGACCCCCCGCGCCTCGGTACGGCGGTCAGCGCGAACCTGTTCTGGATGGCCGCGGAGGCGTGCGCGGCAGGCGAGAGGCTCACGTTGCGCCTTGGAACGCAGGAGACGCCCTGCAGGATCGAAACGATCGGGAAGAGGATCGACTCCTCGACGCTCGACGTCATCGAGGAGAACGCCCGCGCGCTCGAAGAGACCGAGGTGGGCGAGGTCCTGGTCCGCACCGAACGCCCGGTCGCCTTCGAGCTCTTCAGCGACATCCCCGAATTGGGCCGTTTCGTCCTCGAGAGGGGGAACGACATCGTCGCCGGGGGGATCATCACCCGTCCCGGCCCCTGATCCAAAGGAGACCGGAATGCCTCCCCGCCCGCGCGCGGTCATCGTCGGCCTCGACGGCGTACCCCACCGGCTCATCGAGCGGTACGCCTCCGACGGGACGATGCCGAACCTCGGGGCGATACTCGCGACCGGGACGCTCCGGAGGATGGCCTCCTCCATCCCGGAGATCTCCTGTGTCGCCTGGAGCACGATCATCACCGGCAGGAACCCGGGCGTTCACGGCATCTACGGGTTCATGAACCTGCGGCCGGGCACCTACCAGTTCTCGTTTCCCGCGTTCGGAGACCTGAAGGCGCCTCCGTTCTGGGAGGAGATGCCGGACACGCGGGCCGCGATCGTCAACATCCCGGGCACCTATCCCGCGCGCACCATGAACGGGGTTACCGTGTCGGGTTTCGTAGCCCTCGACCTCGCGCGGGCGACATATCCGAAACACCTCATCCCGGAGCTCGAGCGGCTCGGCTACCGGATCGACGTGGACGCGGCCAAGGGCCACTCCGACATCGACGCCTTCCTGCGCGACCTCGACGCGACGCTCGAGGCGAGGATCCGGGCGGCCCGCTTCCTGCTCGCACGGGAGCGCTGGGATATCTTCTTCCTCGCCTTCACCGGGACCGACCGGCTCTCCCATTTCCTCTTCGAGGCGTTCGAGAACGACGCCCACCCCCGCGCCGGCGCCTTCCGGGCGCACTTCAAACGGATCGACGGCTATCTCGGCGAGCTGTACGAGACAGTCGGGGCCGACGATCTCCTTGTGCTGCTCTCCGACCACGGCTTCGACCTCGTCGAGACGGAGATCAACGTCAACAGGGCCCTCGCCGACGCCGGCTTTCTGAAGATCGCGAGCCCGACACGGGATTCGTTCGAAGGGGTGGGGGAGGGGAGCCGGGCGTTCGCCCTCGATCCCGCGCGGATTTATGTCAACCTCCGGGGGCGGTACCCGCGCGGATGCGTCGATCCCGGCGACCGGGAGCGCGTCGCCCGGGACGTCGCCGGCGCCCTCCAGGATCTCTCGGTGAACGGGAGGCCGGTGATCCGCAGCGTCTTCTCGAGAGAGGAGCTCTATGCGGGGAGCCGGATCGCCGAGGCCCCCGATCTCGTGCTCCTGCCCCGGCGGGGGTTCGATCTGAAGGGGCGCCTCGCCGCACCGGCGCTGGTCTCCAGGGGCGTCTTCACCGGGATGCACACGCACGACGACGCGTTCCTCTTCGTGCGATCCTCGGCCATCCCGCCGTCGGAGATCCCCGCCGCGCCGTGGGTCGGGGATGTGCGCGCCCTCGTCGAGCGCGGGCTCGCCGGCTAGTGCCGCCGTTTCGGGCGCCTCCGCTTCGTCATCGTGCCCCCCGCCTGTCGAGGAGGAAGGGCGCCGTGCGCCGGATGGGTCGATCCCGGGGCGGGGGAGCGGATCGCCCTCAGGCCATCTGACCGATCACGGCGGCCGGCCGTTCTGCTACAATACCCCTTTGCAGCCGGATGCCGCGGCGCTGAAAGGAAGGCAGGATGAACGCGAACAAGCGGCTCTACTCGATCAGCCCCTCCGGGGCTAAATTCCCGCTGCCCCGTCCGGAGGAGTACCCCAGGGAGTTCGCCCGGGTGAAGAAACTCGCCGCGGCCCACCGAAAGGAGAAGCGGGAGGTCGTGGTGGTGATGGGGGTCGGGTTCGTCGGCGCCGTGATGGCGGCGATCGTCGCGGACAGCAGGGGGAAGGGCGGCAGGCCGTCGAAGTTCGTGATCGGGATGCAGCGCCCGAGCGTCCGCTCCTACTGGAAGATACCGCTCCTCAACCGCGGCGTCCCCCCGGTGGAGGCGGAGGACCCCGAGGTGGCGCGGATCATCCGCCGCTGCGTCCTCGAGACGAAGACCCTTGTCGCGACCTGGGTCTACGACGTGCTCTCCCTCGCCGACGTGGTCGTCGTGGACGTCCAGTGCGACTACGCCAAGTACGCCCTCGGCGACGTGCGCAAGGGGTGGGCCGACATCGCCGCCCTCGAGGAGTCGCTGGAGATCATCGCCCGGCATATCCGGCCGGAGACGCTGGTCCTCATCGAGACGACCGTGCCCCCCGGGACGACCGAGCAGGTGGCGTACCCGATCATGCGGAAAACGTTCCGGAAGCGCGGCATCGCCTCCGATCCGCTCCTCGCCCACAGCTACGAGCGGGTGATGCCGGGGAAGGAGTACGTCGCCAGCATCCGCGACTTCTGGCGCGTCTGCAGCGGGATCAATCCCCGGGCCCGGGAACGGGTGGTGCGGTTCTTGAACGAAATCCTGAACACGAAGCGGTACCCGCTCACCGTCCTGGACCGTCCGATCGAGTCGGAGACCGCGAAGATCGTCGAGAACAGCTACCGCGCCGCCTGCCTCGCGTTCCTCGACGAGTGGAGTCTCTTCGCCGAGCGGAACGGCGTGGACCTGGTCAAGGTGATCAACGCGATCAAGGTGCGCCCCACGCACTCCAACATCATCTTCCCGGGCCCCGGCATCGGCGGCTACTGCCTGCCGAAGGACGGCGGGCTCGGGATGTGGGCCTACCGGCATATCCTGGGCTTCGAGGACGAGATCTTCAAGATCACCCCGCTCGCCATCGACATCAACGACACGCGAGGCCTCCATGCGGCCCAGATCACGCGGGACGCCCTGCGGAACATGAACCGCCCGGTCGCCGCGGCGGAGATCCTGCTCCTCGGCGCCTCGTATCGCGAGGACGTCGGCGACACCCGCTACAGCGGGTCCGAGATCATTGCGCGGCGCCTCTCGGAGATGGGGGCGGAGATCAGGGTCCATGACCCGTACGTGCGGTCGTGGCCGGAGCTGGAGAAGCAGGAGTCGTACCCCGGGAAGGGGCACGGGAAGAAGGGGTTCTTCCGCGGGCAAAACCGGCTCGCGGAGGTGCGGGTCTGCAGCGACCTCGAGAAGGGGCTCTCCGGCGCGGACGCGGTGATCTTCGCCGTCCGGCACGCGCCGTATCTGCGCCTCGATCCCGACGAGGTGGTCCGCATGATCGGGGGGGCCGCCGCGATCATCGACTGCTTCGGCATGCTCGACGACGCGAAGATCAAGCGGTACTTCGAGCTCGGCTGCGAGGTGAAGGGGCTGGGGCGCGGGCATATCCAGCGGATCAAGGACGAGGTGCGGAGGGAGCGGCGGTAGGCTTGCGAAGTCAGCGACCGGGGTGCGGCGGCGGGGCAGCCGTCTTCCCGCAGACCTCCCGCGCGACGAAGCGCGCCAGGGAGCCGCAGATGCTCTGCGCCACGTCGTCGGGAACCCCCTCCGGCGTTCTCGATTTGAACCGCATGTCGCACTGGTCGTTGACATAGTCGACCGAGACCCACCGCATCGAATCGGTCAGGGCGATCTCGGTCGAGAAGAAGTTCAACCGCGCGATCGCGCGGATCTCGCGCGTGATCGCCTCCATCCTCCCCAGCCCCCATCGCGCCGCCTCGTCCGTCGTCACCCGTTCGTAGATGTGCCGTTGCGGGTCCCACCAGCAGAGCAGGGTGTCACCCCCGGCGTAGTAGGCGCGGAACCAGGCCTTCCTCCCCTCGATGAGCCTCGGGACGATATTCTCCTGGACGAGGATCCGGTCGTGCCTGAACTCCATCCGCGCCGCCTGCACCTCCGCGAGGGAACGCGCGCCCACCAGGACCCCGAGGCCGCCGCCTCCGTGCGCGGGCTTGACGATGAACGGAACCCCCAGCTCCCCGAGGACGGGGAGCGCCTCCGCGGGGTCGTCGTCCCTGAAGACCGGCAGGATGATTGTGCGGGGGACGTCGATGCCGCGGATCGAGAACTCGTGGTGCATCGCGGCCTTGTCGATCGCCCGCTCGACGTCGGGGAGCGGGTTCACGCAGAGCGTCTCCGTGTTTCCGAGCGCGGCGGCGAGCGGGACGAAAGCGGGGTTCGTGTCGGAGGCGCGGTCGAAGAACGCCCTAAAGGCGAGCTCCCCCGAGGCCACCGCGCGCTCGATCTCGGCGAGGCTCCCGGGATCCACGACGCAGGTGGAGAGGCCGCACCCCAGGCAGTTCCGGCGGAGGAGGGCGATGAAATCCTTGTCGTACTTCCATTCCCAGGCGATGCAGATATCGAGTGTCGTGGTCATCGCGTGTAGCGGCTGCGGGGCGGGGGCGCGCCCTCGGGAGTCAGGTGGCGTCGCGTGTCCCCAGCGTGTTGAGTGTTTCGATCTCGCGGGGGCTCAGATACGAGCGGGCCTCCGGCGCGAGGGGGCGGCCTGTCTCCCTCACCCGGCGGACGAGGTCGCGGTAGACGGCGGTGAGGCCGATCTCGCAGTTGTACGAATTCCCGGCCCTCAAGAGGATCCCCTTCTTGTAGTGCCTGACCGCCTCCTCGATGCGGCCGCTCTGGAAGCAGCAGCGCCCGAGGTAGGCGTAGGCGAGGGCGAGCTTGAAATCTTTGTGCTTGCTCCTGAGGAGCGAAAGATTCTCCTCCATGAAACGCGCCACCGGCTGCAGGAGATCGATCGCCTTGTCGTAATCCCCCTTCCGGTCCGCGTAGTGTGTCGCCTTGTCGAACGCCCTGAGGAACCAGCCGTACCGGTCGTTGAAGACGCGCAGGAACCTCTCCGGCGGGAGGGGGAAGATCCTCCCCGCCCCGTCGGGCGCCGGGGCGGTCGGGGCGCCGCAGTCGGGACACGCCTCGGCGGCACGGTCCGCGAGCGTCCCGCACGAAGGGCAGACCATCCGGGCGTCCGAGACGGGATCCGCCTGCATCCGCTCCGCCGACTCCGTCTCCTCGTGCAGGAGGAGGTGGATCCGGCCCTGTATCCCCTCGAGGTAGTCGGGGCCCTCCTCCGCCGTCCGGGGGGGCGCCTCGTGCGGGGGTGCCGTCTTCTCGGGCAAGGCGGGGAGGGCGAGCTCGAGCTCGTCGAGTCTCCTCCGAAAGTCGTCAAGCTCCTTCCCCAGCGCCTCGACCCGCTCCCTGAACTCCGCGAGGCGGGCAAGACAGGCGCGCCGCGCCCCCTGCGCCTCCGGTGCCGCGGAGGCGGATTCCCCGTCGCCGCGCGCGCGCTGCCTGTCAATCTCCATGGGACCCCCTCCGGGCGCGGCCGTGTTTGAAGGATGCGCCGCGTCGCCGGACGGCCGCGGCCGTTACTGTACGATGACCTGCGCCTGGGCGTAGTACTGGTACACCGCGTTCTCGATCGCCGGCCGCGCGCCCTTGGGCACGAACCCCGCGGTCACCGTGTAGGTTCCCGATATCCCCCGCGGGATCCGGGGGAGCGAAAAGAGGGTGCCCTCGTAGGCGAAATCGAGGCCGTACATCTTCCTGGCCATCGGCCGTATCCCGGAAACGAGCTCCATCGGCCGGCCGAGGACGAACGAGTAGGTCCCCGCGGGGCCGGAGATGACGCCGTACGCGTCGACGATGAAGCCGAGCGGCTGGATCTGCACGCGGACGCTGAACGGCTCCCCTGCGCTGGCCGAGTGGCTGCTGAGGAAAAGGCGGAAACGCGGCGTCGGCACGGGCGTCGGCGACGGGGAGGGGGTCGGGGTGGGCGAGGGGCCGAACGTGGGCGTGGGCGGCGGAGGGCCGCCGCCGAAGACGTATAGGCACCTGTCGAGGGAACCGACGCTCACCCTGCTGTCGGCCCAGATCACGGGGGAGGAGGAGACGGCGTCGGAGGCCTTGTAGCTCCACGCGAGGACGCCGGAGGAGGCGATCGCGTAGATGAACGCCCCGTCGCAGCCGAAGTAGACCATGCCGTCCGAGGAGAGGGCGGGGGAGGAGTTGATCTCGAGGGAGGCGGTGTACGACCAGCGCAGGGCCCCCTTCGAGTCGAGCGCGTAGAGGATCTTGTCCTTCGACCCGATCCAGATATCCCCCGAGGCGGCGATCGCGGGCGAGGAGTCCACGAGCCCGGCGGTCTGGTAGCTCCAGGAGAAGCCGCCCGAGGAGGAGACCGAATAGACCCGGTGATCGTGCGCCCCGAAGACCAGGCTGCCGTCGGGCGCGATCGCGGGGGAGGAGTTGATGCCGCCGTACTCGGAGCTGAAGGACCAGACGAGGGTCCCGACGCTGTTGAGCGCGTAGAAGACGCTGATGGCGGCGCCGTAGTGGATCGTGCCGTCGGAGGAGATCGCCGGGGAGGAGTGCACCGCGCCGCTGGAGTAGTAGCTCCAGAGGAATGTCCCGGTGGAGGAGAACGCGTACAGGTTCATGTCGTCGCTGCCGAGCGCGATGAGGCCGTCGTCGGAGATGGCCGGGGAACTCGAGACCGGATCCGCAGCCTGGTAGCTCCAGATGAAGGCGCCGCTTTTCGTCAGGGCGAGGATCCGGGCGCTCTCCGAACCGACGACGATCGAGCCGTCATCGGCGATCGCCGGAGAGGAGGCGACCTTGTCCCCGCACTGGTAGCTCCAGAGGAATGCGCCGGCCGGGGTGAAGGAGTAGAGGCGCGTGTCATCCGACCCCACGTAGAGCTCGCCGTCCGTGCCGAGCGCGACGGAGGAAACGATCCCTTCGCCCGCCTGGTAGCTCCAGGAGAGCGTTCCGTTGAGCGTCCCCTGGCGGCCGCTGAGGCCGGTGCGCCGCGCATCGCGGCGGAACATCGGCCACTCAGAGGCGGCGGGCTGCGCGCTGCAGGCGGAGCTTATGAGGAACGGGAGGGCGGTGACGACAGCGGCGACAAGCGCGGGAGCGACGGCAGCGCGCGGCCTCATAGGCATCCTCCCCTGTGGGCGACGCTATGAGCATAGCACAGCCGCCCCCCCGCACGGAAGGGGGAAGCGCCGCCCTCTGTCCGCGTTCCGTCCTCGCGAATCGGGCCGCGGAGCGGCTCACCGCCCTCCGCGGCCTCTCGTTGCCGCAGCGTGCGGACAACCGTCACGCCGGTCAGAGCTTCTTGAGCAGCCCGGTCCGCTCGTTGAACTCCGTGATCAACGCGTCGATCTCGTCCGCCTGGCCCTGGATCCGGTCCCAGTAGGCCGGGTAGTCGTACCACTGGGCGTTGAGCTCCTTGAGCTCGCGCCCCTGCTGCTCGATCCAGGTGTAGTACTTCAGGTTGTGGACGCGCTTGCGGTCCCAGTACCCGAGCTCGGCCATCCGGTCCGTCGTGACAGCCATCAGACAGCGGTGGTAGTCGCGCGCCGCGTCGAGCTCGGTGTAGGCCCCGAACTGCTCGCGGTACTCCGTGACGCGGCTCCCGTAGAGTTCCATCGAGTCGGTGAGGACCGTCAAGACGACGTCGTGGGCCCCGAGCTCGTACCATTTTGCGAACTTGATGGCGGAGAGGATGTTGCCGACGCCCGAGATCCCGATCAGGTCGAGGCGGTCGATGCACGCCTTCGACACCCCCTGCTTTTTGAGGTACTCGCGGCCGGACGGCTCGTTGAAGAGCCGGATGACGTTCACGCAGTCGTTGTCGTCGGCGGCGATGATCATGTCGGTGTTCCGCATGTTGTGGATCCAGGGGACGTGCTTGTCGCCGATCCCCTCGATCCGGTGCCCGCCGAAGCCGTTGAGGAGGAGCGTCGGGCACTGCCACGCTTCGCCGGCGGCGATCTTGCTGGTCGGGAAGCGCTTCTTGAGGTAGTCGCCGGCGGCGATCGTCCCGGCGGATCCGGTCGTGAGGACAACGCCCGCATACCGGTCGCCGTTCCGCATCTCCTTCTTCAGCACCTCCTCCATCGCGTGGCCGGTGACCTCGTAGTGCCAGAGGTGGTTGCCGAACTCGTCGAACTGATTGAAGATGACGATATCGTCCTTGCGCGTCCTGCGCAGCTCCCAGCACTTGTCGTAGATCTCCTTGACGTTCGACTCGCCGCCGGGCGTGGCGATGACCTCGCCGGCGACCTGCTTCAGCCACTCGAAGCGTTCCTTGCTCATCTCCTCGGGGAGGATGGCGATCGACTCGCAGGCGAGGAGATGGGAGTCGTAGGCCCCGCCGCGGCAGTAGTTGCCGGTGGAGGGCCAGACGGCCTTCTGGGCGGTCGGGTCGAACTGCCCGGTGACGAGGCGCGGGACGAGGCAGCCGAAGCTCGCCCCGACCTTGTGCGCCCCGGTCGGGAACCATTTGCCCACGAGGCAGATGATGCGCGCCTCCGTCCCGGTGAGCTCCTTCGGGAGCTCGAGGTGGTTGACGCCGCCGTAGAGGCCGCCGTTCGCGACCGGTTCGTTTTTCCAGGTGATCCGGAAGAGGTTGACGGAGTCGAAGTCCCAGAGGCCGGTCTTCTTCAGGCGCGCCTTGATCTTGGCGGGGACGCGCGACGGGTCTTTCTGCTCCTTGAAGGTCGGGATGATGATGTTGCGCTCCCTGCAGCGCTGGACCGCCTTCTCCAGCTTCTTCTTGTCGACCTTCAGGTCAATCATGCCGATCATCTCGCCCCTCCGTGTAATGGTGACCGCCCGCCCCTTCTGCGGGGAGGACGCGAAAGCTGATATTAGCACAGGTGCGCCTGATACTCAACATCCATGGCGGCGACTGTCGTTTAAGATTCAAAAGTGCACACCTTTTCAAGGATTTAAGGTTGAAAAGTGCACACCTTTTTAAGGATTTGAGGTTGAAAGGTGCACACCTGGAAAGTGCCATAATCCACGCCACGAAAGGAAGAGGGTATGGCGCGGATCCATGCCGCCTGTTCACGGCTCCCGCGCGGGGCACTCACCGCCATCCGTAGAGGTGGAACGGCTCCTCCCTGCAGCCGTAGTCCAGCCCTTCGTCATTCAGGTGGCCGGGGGGGGTGGGGACCGAGGGGGGGTGGAAACTGATCCTGACGGACAGGGGACGCGGGGCGGGAGGGGAGGCGCCGCCGAGGATCTCCGCCACGGCGTCCAGCAGATCGAGCACCCCGTCATGACCCGGTCCGCTCCCCGCATGGTAGTCGGCGCGCGCTGCCCGCTCGATCTCGAGATGCAGGAACCCGTCTCCGATCCCCATCCCCCGCATCAACGCGTACTGCACGTTCGAAGAGACGCACAGCAGGTAGTCGCCGTCCTCGCCCTCTTTCTCTTCCGACCAGCCGCAGACCCCCGACCGGATATTGCCGGCCGCGTCCACGGCGTCGTCGATCGACACGAGCGGGCATCCGGGGGCGGGGGCGCCGCCCGAGGCGACCACGTCCGGCTCGGTGTCGCGATCGGCGGCGCCGTGGTACTGCACGACCCATGGCGTGCCGCCGCGCGCCTCGCCCCGTCTCGCCAGATAGGCGGTGAGCGCGTGGAACAGGTTCTCGGTGTCGTGGGCCGCGTCGGAGTCCTCATCCCCGTCGCCGTCCGCGTCCCCGTTGGCGTACCGATGGGTGCCGGCGAACAGGGCCATCCACGCGCCGGCGTCGCGGAGCAGCGCGTGGAGCGCGATATCCTCCGTGTAAAGGTCGGCACGTACGTGCGGCGCCTGGTAGACGATGCGGGTGCGCGCGCGCGGGCGCACGAGCGCCGCGCCCCACCCGCGGTAGTCGGGATCGCCTGGGAACGCCGTCTCCATGAAACCGAAAATCGGATCGTCGGCCGGGGTGTCGGCGAGCGCCAGCGTGCGGTATCGCACGCCGCAGGCATCGAGGGCGTCGATCTCGACCCCCGCCGCGTGGAGGTCTTCGGCGAGCAGCGCCTCGATCAGGGCCTTGAAGCAGCACTCCACGTCGGAATCGTCGAGACGGACAAAGGCGCCGCTGTCGCGTGCCGCGACGCGCGTCTTGAACTCGGCGAGGAATTGAGCGCCGGTGAGCTCCTCGTGCGCCGCGGCGCACCGCCCGCCGAGGAAGAGGCCTGGAATGAGCGCCGTCGGCCGGAGCGCGGCCAGGATCAGGCAGAGCGGCAGGATCCTGCGCAGGACTCTCGTGATGAGTGAGTTCGGCATGACGGCGGCATCCTCCGCGCTGTATATACCACGAAAGCGCGCCGGCGGTCCATCGTGTCCGCCGGGCTGCGGTCTGCAGGTCGGGCTTGCTGCGGATCCGGTCCCGGATACCCCCCTCGCGCATCCATTCCCCCCCGCTGCGCATATCCCCCCGGAACGTTCAGGCCCGGCGACCGCTTTCGGGCGACCGCGTTCCGCTTTCCACGTCCGTTTTCCACTTTCGGCTTGACTTCGGGTTCCGTCCGCCCCATACTATTGCATTCTGCAACAGTCGGGGCGCACTGGTGCGGCACGGCGGCGCTCCGGTTGAAAGACAACGGGTCGTGGAACGGCGAGGCGGAGAAGCGCCGGCAGGTTTGGAATTCGATCGTGGCGCGCACCTGATCGCGGGCGCGTCGGACCTGATCTGGACGGGTGGCAGGCGCACCATGCGCCTGCCACCTGCGCCTTCATGGGGCGCGCGCGGTGCGCGTTCGTGGGGGGGCGCGGGAGAAGAGAGGAGAGGGAGGGCCACATGGCAACACTGACCGGCAGGGACCTGCTCTGCACGCAGGATTGGGACATCACGGAGCTCACGAAGGTGCTCGAGCTCGCGGAGGATATGCAGAAGAATCGGTTCAGCAAGAAGTACACGAGTCTCCTCGAGAACAAAACCTTCTTCATGTTCTTCTACAACCCCTCCGTCCGTACCCGGCAGAGCTTCGAGTGCGCCGCGACCGAGCTCGGCGGTCACGCGCAGTTTCTCGAGCCGACGTCGATGCGCCTCAAGACGGCCAGGACCGCCGGCGAGACGGTCGAGGACGCGGCGAACGTGATGAGCCGCTACGCCGTTGGCCTCGGCATCCGCATCCTCGAGGACAAGATCTCCTACTACGGCCAGGGGCACGAGCTCCTCGAGGAGTACGCGAAATGGGCTCGCATCCCGATCGTCAGCATGGCCCACGACAAGTTCCACCCGTGCCAGGGGCTCGCGGACATCATGGGCCTCCGCCGCCACCTCGGGAAGAACCTCAAGGGCAAGAAGCTGGTCCAGGTATGGGGACGGGGAGCCCTCGCCCGGTCCTGGTGCTCGGTGCAGGAGAGCCTCCTCGTCTCCTCCCGCTTCGGGATGGACGTCACGCTCGCCTACCCGGAGGGGTACGACCTGGACCCCGCGGTGATCGAGGCGGTCAAGGGCAACTGCGCCAGGAACAAGTCGAAGTTCGAGATCACGCACGACGCGCGTGAGGGGTACCGCGACGCGCACGTGGTCTACTCCCGCAACTGGGTGACGCCGGAGGCCTACAAGTCGGGCCATCTCGACAAGCAGAGCGAGATCGAGAAGGCGAGCAAGCACACGGAGTGGATCTGCGACGACGAGAAGATGAAGCTGACCAACGACGCCCTCTTCACGCACCCGATGCCCGTCGACCGCGGGAGCGAGGTGACGGACGAGATCGCCAGCGGGAAGCGTTCGATCATCTACGACGTTGCGGAGAACCGCCTGCACGTGCAGAAGGCGATCATGGCCCTCACGATGGCGGGACTCTGAGCGTCGGCGAAACAACGGGAGGGCGGGCGATCGTGGACCCGAATACGGTGCAACCCTGGATGCCGTGGGCCGTGGTCGCCACCCTCCTGCTGTTGGGGGTCTGGATGCGGATGGGTTCGTCGCTCCTCCCCCTCGGCGTTGCGGCGGTGGTGGCGCTGGCGGAGGCGGTGGCGGGGTACGGGCTCGGGGTGCAGATCGCCAGTTTCGCGACGGCGTCGTGCATCCTGGCGCTCCTGCAGTGGGCGTACGGCCGCAGACGCGAGGCGGGAACGGCACGCCGCGGCGAGGATCGGAGGTAGGTTTCCGGCCTCCGGCCAGGCCTGCGTGAAACACCTCAGGAAGGAGTGCAGCATCGATGAGGAGGATCATCGTCGTGGCGTTGGGCGGAAACGCCATCAAGCAGGCCGACGAGAGGGGGACGGCCGAGGAGCAGTTCAAAAACGTCGAGACCACGTGCGCGCAGCTCGTGAGCATGCTCAGATTCGGGCACCGGCTCGTCATCACGCACGGAAACGGTCCGCAGGCGGGGAACCTTCTCCTCCAGCAGGAGGGCGCGCTGGGAGAGGTGCCGGCCCAGCCGCTCGATATCGTCGGAGCGATGACCCAGGGGCAGATCGGTTACATGTTCCAGCAGACGATGCAGAACATGCTCTGGAAGGAGAAGCTGCCGCTCCCGGTCGTCTCGATCGTCAACCAGGTGCTCGTCAGCGAGGACGATCCGGACTATCGGGACCCGACGAAGCCGGTCGGCCCGTTCTACACCGAGGACCAGGCCGCGAAACTGCGGCGCGAGCGCCCGGACTACGTCATCAAGGAGGTCAAGCCCAAAAGCGTGGCGAAACGGTTCCGCCGCGTGGTGGCATCCCCCGATCCGATCCGCAACATCGAGTACGTCGCGATCCGTCGGATGGTGGACGCCGGCATCGTCGTCATCGCCTCGGGCGGAGGCGGCGTGCCGGTCGTGTACGATACAAACGACAACCTTCGCGGCACCGCGGCGGTCATCGACAAGGACAAGGCCGGCGAGCGCCTCGCGGAGGTCGTGGGCGCCGACATCTTCCTCGTCTTGACGGACGTCGATGCGGCCCGCATCCACTTCGGCACCCCGCAGGAGAAGCCGGTCCGGACCGTCACCGTCTCCGAAATGAAGAGGCTCTGCGAGGAGGGGCACTTCAAGGCCGGCAGCATGGGGCCGAAGGTCCTCGCCGCGATCCGCTTCGTCGAGTGGGGCGGCGACTGCGCCATCATCACCTCGCTCGACAAGGCCGTCGAGGCCCTCGTCGGCAGGGCCGGGACGCGCATCATCCCGGACCCGGTGAAGGAATGATCCCGCGCCCCACGCGGGGCGGCGGGGGGGCGCGATCGCAGTCGGGGGCCGGGGGCGGGGGCGCCCTCGGCCCCCGTCGCGTAAGGGTGGGGAGATGAACCACGTTCTGGGGTTGCGGTGCGCCGGGTGCGGGAAGGAGTTCGACGCCCGGGGGATGACGTACGTCTGCGGCGCCTGCGGGAAGAACCTCGACGTCGTCTACGACTACAAGGCCGCCGGGAAGACGCTCACGCGCGCGGCGCTCGCCGGATGCGCCGACCGTTCGATCTGGCGCTATCGAGATCTGTACCCGCTCGAGGGGCAGGCGGGCGTGATGCCGCTCCAGGTCGGCTGGTCGCCGCTCTACCGGGCGGACCGGCTCGCCGGGGCCGTCGGGGCGGGCGCGCTCTGGGTGAAGGATGACGGGCGGAACCCCAGCGCCTCGTTCAAGGATCGGGCGAGTGCGGTCGCGGTCGCCAAGGCCGTCGAACTCGGTTTCGACAAGATCTGCGGCGCCTCCACCGGAAACGCCGCCTCGTCGACCGCGTGCCTCTGCGCGAGCATCGGCCTGCGCCCCATCATCTTCGTCCCCGAGACCGCCCCGAAGGCCAAGATCGCGCAGCTCCTCGTCTTCGGCGCGAAGGTCTTCGCCGTGAAGGGGACGTACGACGAGGCGTTCGACCTGTGCCTCCAAGCCGCCGAGGAGTACGGCTGGTACAACCGGAACACCGGCTACAACCCGTACACGCGCGAGGGGAAGAAGAGCTGCTCGTTCGAGATCTGTGAACAGCTGGGCTGGGAGGTCCCGGACCTCGTTCTGGTGCCGGTGGGCGACGGCAACATCCTCAGCGGGATCTGGAAAGGGTTCCGCGACCTGCACGGCGTGGGGCTCATAGACCGGCTCCCCCGCCTCGTCGCGGTCCAGTCCTCCAGGAGCAGCGCGATCGCCGACGCGGTCAACGGCGACGGCGTCGTCAGGCCGGTCAGGGCGACCACGATCGCCGACTCCATCTCGGTCGATTTGCCTCGGGACGGCGAGATGGCGGTCCGGGCGGTGCGCGACTCCACGGGGATGGCGGTGACGGTGACCGACGAGGAGATCCTCGAGGCCGTCCCGCTCCTCGCCAGGGAATGCGGCGTCTTCGCGGAGCCGGCCGGCGCCGCGAGCGTCGCGGGCCTGAAGAAGCTCGCCGGGGAGGGCGGGATCCGCGGCTGCGAGCGCGTCGTCTGCCTCGTCACCGGCAACGGCCTCAAGGACGTGGACACGGCGATGCGGATCGCCGGGAAGACGGTGCCGATCGCGCCCGACCTCGGGGCCCTGAAGAAGGCGGTCGCGGCGGCGAAGCTGGCGTAGCGCGGCGCGGCCGCCGATCGACCGGATCCGCGGGAATCCGCGGCGGGGCGGGCGCTCGATGGAGGATTCGGGATGAAGGTGAAGGACCTGGTCGCGATCTCCGATCTGTCGCGCGGCGAGATCCACGAGATCTTCGCCGAAACGAAGCGGTTGAAGGACGCCCTCCGCGCGGGGACGCCGACCCCGGTGCTCGCGGGCAAGGCGCTCGGGATGATCTTCAACAAGCCGTCGACGCGCACGCGCGTCTCGTTCGAGGTCGGGATGTTCCAGCTCGGCGGGCACGCCCTCCACCTGGGTATGGGCGACCTCCAGCTCGGGCGCGGCGAGACGATCGCCGACACCGCCCGGACGCTCTCCCGCTACCTCGACGGCATCATGATCAGGACGTTCAGGCACCAGGACGTGGCGGACCTGGCGCGGCACGCGTCGATCCCGGTGATCAACGGCCTTACCGACCTGAGCCACCCGTGCCAGATACTCGGGGACGTCTACACGATCGCCGAGCAGCGCGGGCTCGATCCCGCCGAGCCCGACCTAGGCGGGGTCTCCGTCGCCTTCATCGGGGACGGGAACAACGTCGCGAACTCGTGGGTCGAGGCCGCGGCCGCGCTCGGCTTCTCGTTCGTCATCTGCCCCCCGTCGGGCTACGAGCCAAACGGGGCGATATGGGCCGCCTCGGAGAAGGCGGGGGCGAAAATCCTTCTCGAGCGCGATCCGGCGAAGGCGGTCGCCGGCGCCGACATCGTCTACACCGACGTCTGGGCGAGCATGGGGCAGGAGAAGGAGCGGGAGGAGCGGTTGAAGGTATTCGGCCCGTTCCAGGTCAACGGGCGCCTGATGACGAAGGCGAAGCGGGGCGCGAAGGTGATGCACTGTCTGCCCGCGCACCGCGGCGAGGAGGCGACCGACGAGGTCCTCGACGGGCCCGCCTCGATCATCTTCGACCAGGCGGAGAACCGGCTGCACGTCCAGAAGGGCGTCATGTCGCTCCTGATGGGGGCGCGAAGATAGCCCTCGACGGTCCGCAGCCCGACCGCGGCGTTGGGCCGTGTGCCGCACGGCTGGTCCGCCGCCTTCCCCCCGCGCCGCGCAGCGTCCTTGAAGCCCCTGTGAACGGCGAGTGCGCGTCGGTATACTGAGGCGATCCGTCGGCGGGCGGGGAGGAGACGATGCCGCAGATCTCCAAGGGTGGCAAGTACATATTCGGCTGGTCGCGCGTCGGGCCCGGAGGCGCCGTTCCGGTCCCTCCGGAAACGCTGCGGGAGTACGGGCTCAGGCCCGGCGGTTGGGCCATCCTCGCCTCGGGCAGTCGGACGACCGGCGGTGTCACCGTCTCCACGGAACGTCTGATGGCGGGATCGCAACTTTCGTGCGTGCTCGCGGCGCACCCGGAGCTCGCGGACCGCCGCGGCCGTGCGGGCGTTCCGCTGCGTTTCAAGGGACGCCTCTACGCCTGTGTCGCCGTGGACCGCCGCGGGTCGCTGCGCCTCCCCCCCGGGACGCTGGCCGCCTATCGGATCTCGACCGGCGACCGCCTCTTGGTCATACGCGGCAGCAACATCGCCTTCGTGATGGGGCTGAAAGGCCCCCTGATCGACCTCGCCGCACGCCACCCCGGCATCCCCCTCTTTCAGTGACGGCTTGGGATCGGACCACAAAACCTTGTTGGGGTGGAAGGAGTTGCGGTTTTTGGGCCTCAAGATCGCTTCCAAAGGCCTTTCTCAGGGAATATTTGTACGTAACTCATTCCCGCGCAACGTGATATCTTGGTCCGACCCCGATAACTCGAGCAGGGCGGCGTGGAGGATCCCCTCGTCGCTGACGGTGAGGGACGGGACGGAGAAGAATTCCATCACCGCCCCCAGGACAAGGAGGCCGGCAGGGAGGATGTCGGCGCGCTTCGCCTCGATGCCGCGGATCTCCCTGCGCGGGGCGAGGGGCAGGGAGGCGAGGAGGGCGGCGAGGCGGCCGACCTCGCGGCTCGTGAGCGCGAAACCGTGGATCCTCTCGGGCGCGTAGGTGTCGAGGCCGAGCGAGAGCGTCGCGGCGGAGGTGATCGTGCCCCCAGCCCCGACGAGGCGCGTTGCCGGGCGCGGGATGGAGGTCGGCATTCCAGCCGCCAGCGTCTCCGACGCGTGCCGCCGGAGCGCCTCCATCCCGGCGCCGGCGGGCGGGTCGGAAGAGAGGAACCGCTCCGTCATCCTGACGCAGCCGAGGGGCAGACTCGCCGAGACGGGAAAGCCCCCGGCGGGATCGGCCGCGAGCTCGACGCTCCCCCCGCCGATGTCGACCGCGACGACGCCGTCAAGCGGAGGCGAAAGGACGCGGGTCATCCCGCGCCAGGCGAGCAGCGCCTCCTCCCCGCCGGTCAGAACCCTGACATCGATCCCGGCCGTCTCGCGCACGCGGCGGATGAAGACGAGGGCATTGGCGGCCTCGCGCAGCGCCGCGGTGCCGAATGCAAGGACGGATGCCGCCCCCGCCTCTCGGGCGGCCGCCGCCAGCCGCCCGACCGCCTCGAGCGTCCGTTCCGCCGCCCGCTCCGCGATGGCGCCGCCCTTCGCGATCCCCTCTCCGAGGCGCGTGATCTCGAGGCCGCGCCTGCACACAAAGAGCCCCCCGCCGGGCGCGCGCTCGGCGACGAGGAGGCGGACGGAGTTGGAACCGATGTCGATGGCGGCCGTGCGCATGCGGAGGGAGGCGGGTATTTGCGGGGCGCCCCCGGTTACTCGATGGTGACGCGCAACTCGTTGATCCCGCCGACGAAGTTGCCTTCCGTGTCGAGGAACGCGCCCTGGATCCTCCACTGGCCGCGGGCGGCTCCGGCGAGCGGCGTCTGCAGCACCGGGTAGCCGTCGAGCGGAAAATCGAGCACCCACGGGCCGTCCTCGATGAACCGCACCGGTACGGTCGGGACGAGCCGCGTCTCGACCCCGGGGATCCTCTGCAGGTAGATCATCCGCCCGAACGGATCGATGAGCCGCACGTACGCGTAGAACGGCGTCAGGCAGCCGTGTAGGGTGGCGGTCACCGAGATGGTGCCGTCGGCGGGGAGGACGGCGCCGTTGGCATGCAGCTTCACCGGCCAGTCCGAGTAGGGGGTGCCCGGCGTGGGGGTGGGCCCGACTGGGGGTGTCGGTGTCGGCGTCGGAGGGGCGATGAGGATGTCGTACGACTTCACGACGGGGCAGTGATCCTGGGCGCCGTTGTCGGTGTCGCCCAACTGGATCGGGGCGACCGCGGAGAGGGGGGTGAAGACGCGGCTGTCGAAGACGATGCCGCCGAGGTACGGCCCGCCGTCGCCGCCGAGGTCCAGCGGCATGATCTGCGCGCCGAGCAGGGTGTTGGGGACGAGCCAGTCGTAGTTGAAGGTGCGGTTCAGATTGGTGTCGTCGTCGCCGTTCTGGTCCTGGGGGGTCCCGTCCGAGATGGTGACCCAGCACGAGTCGGTCCAGTTGGCCTCGTCGAGGAGGGTGGGGATCGGCTCGGAGGTGCGATTGGTGGTGTTGAAGTCGCCGCCGAGCATCAGGTAGTGGCTGTTGGAGAAGTTGGCCTCGATGTAGTCGATGATATCCTTGATCTGGCCGATCTTGACGTCCTGATCGGACGCGTCGAGGTGCGCGCTGACGATCTGCAGGTCGATCGGGCCCGGGATGTCGATGATCGCCCAGTCGTGATTGTAGTTCGGCTTCTGGAGATCCGGCCAGCTCCCCGACGCGGTGATCGGCCATCTGCTCACGATGCCGTTCTTGAAATAGCCGCTGTCGGCCCTATGGTACGAGAAGCCGTCCCCGAATGCGGCCTCGATCCACCCCTCGATGTCGTCCCGCACGGGGTAGCCGACGTACCACTCCTGGAGGAGCGCGACGTCGGGGGCGAGGCCCTGGATGATCCGCACCGTCTCCACGCCGGCCTTTCGGCTGAGTTTGGTCACGTTCCAGGACATGATCCGGAGCTCGGCGGCAGGCGCGGGGGACGCGGCGGCAACACAGAGGAGGAGCAGGCCGAGGAGGAGGGCGACACGGCGCGCCGGCACGGCGGGCGCCCGGCGCACGGACGGCGAGACGGCGTTTCGTCCCATCGTCATCCGATCCTCCCCCCGCATCGGCCGGCGCGGGCGGGCGCCGCCGAGGCGGCTACTCCGCGATGACGCCGTAGTTCATCTGTAGCGTGGCGAGGTTGCTGATCCAGTTTCTCGAGTCCCAGACGTTCGCGCCGGGCGGCACCATCACCGCGTAGATCTTATAGTGCCCGGGCAGGTTCAGGCTGGTCATCTTGAAGATGAAGATGGGGCCCTTGAGATTCTGGATCTGCGAATTCCTCACGATCGGCACCGGGTGCGAGGTGTAGTTCATGCGGGTGTAGGAGAACGTGGTGATGAAGACGAGATTCCCCGCGGGCGTCCGGACGGCCAAATAGGCGTCGACGACGTCGGGCATTATCTGGACCGTCGCCGTGGAGGCGCCGCCGTCGAGGATGACGGTCTTGGTGGCCGGCGTGATGTAGTAGGTGAGTGCCTTGTATTCGCCGAGCATGACCGGGAACGGCGTGACGGTCGGGCGGGGCGTGGGCGTCGGCGACCCGGCGAGCGGCGGATCGGCCGTCGGGGTGACCACGGGGGTCGCGGGGGGCGCCTGCGCGAGCGTCAGGTGGATCGTCGTCTCGCGGCTCGCGGGATCGATCTCATCGGTGGCGATCCCGAGCTCCCCAACGGAAAGACGATCGATCAAGGAGGGAGAGGCGTAGTCGTAGGCGGGGGGGGCAACGTATTCGTAACGGTCCTCGCCGGTCTTGCGGAACAGGTCGTAGTCGTACTCGTCCATCACGCTGGTGAACGCCCGCGGATCCACCAGCTCCACGAGCGTTGGCGGCGTCGGCGTGGGAAGGACGTTCGTCGCCAGGGCGGTCGGCTCGCTCCGGTTGCTTTCGAAAAAGACGAAGATGAGGGCCGAGAGCACCACGAGGCAGAGAAATAGGGTGATGACGCTTTTTCCGACTCGCCTTTCCATGGATATCCCCTCCCGGATGAATGATCGGCCCACTGTGCGACGTACCCCCGTGCGCTATAAGTATACCAGCGGGGGAGGGCATTACAAATCTTTTTTCGGTCCGTTCACCTCCGCGCGTCATTCACCTTCGCACAGGTGGAAATCCTGCTATACTCGTGCAGGGGGATATCGACCGATGCCGCTCTACGAGTACCGTTGCGGTTCCTGCGGGGAGGTCTTCGAACGTCTCGAGCGGAGCGGTCCGCCCGCGGCGCGACGCGCCTGTCCCGCCTGCGGGGCGCATCGAGCGCGGCGGCTCATCTCCTGTTTCGGCATTTCAGGCGCCGCGGGACGGGGCGGCTCGGCGGGGGGCGGATGTGCGGGGTGCCGGCCCGCGCCGGGGCGCTGCCGGAGCTGCCGCGCCTCGTGAGGCGCCGCGATTCGGAGGTGAACGCGATGGAACGGATCTGGGCGCCGTGGCGGAGCGCGTACGTCGGCCGGGGGGCGCCCGAGGGGTGCATCTTCTGCGACAAGCCCGCCGCAGGCGACGACCGCCTGAACCATATCGTCGTCCGCGGCGAAAGCTGCTTCTCGATGCTCAACCGCTACCCGTACAACAACGGACATCTGATGGTCGCGCCGTTCAGGCACGCCGCCGGCCTCGAGGAGCTGACCTCCGCGGAACTCCATCAGCTCATCCTGCTTGTCAAAGACTCCGTCGCCCTCCTGAAAACGGCGCTCTCCCCGGCGGGATTCAACGTCGGGATCAACCTCGGGATGGCGGCGGGCGCCGGGGTCGCCGGCCACCTCCATGTCCACCTGGTGCCGCGATGGGAGGGGGACACCAACTTCATGCCGGTCACGGCGGGGACCAAGGTCATTCCGCAGTCGCTCGACGAGATGTACGCCCTCCTCCGCGGAGGGAAAAAATAAATGCTTTTTCGCCGCCGGTCCATCGGCTATGATGACACGAGTGCGGCGCGGGATTCGAAATCGAGGATCAAACGGGAGGATCGGGTATGTCGAGGCGGGAACTGCATGGCTGTTGCGAGGATTGCGTAAAGAAGGACCGGTGCGAGTTGCGTCCGGAAACCGGCAGGCTGATCAGGTGTCTCGACAAGCAGACGGCCGAGAAGCCGTGCGCGGTTGAGGCGCCGGCGAACGCCTGACCCCTCGTCACGCAGCGTCCTGCCGCGCATCGCGCTTCGCGGCGCGTCTGTCGCCCCCCCGGCGCCCCGGCCGTTCCTCCCACGGCCCGCCCCGTCCGCTTGACCGTCCCGCTCCGCCGCGGTATACTGTGTCCCCGCTATGAAACGCGATGAACCCAAGCTTTCGAGGAGCGTGCTGGTCCTCAACCGGCTCTGGCAGCCGGTGCACGTCTGCGGGATGCGGCGGGCGTTCTCGCTCGTGTACCGCGGCGCCGCGCAGGTGATCTACCGGGAGAACGGGTCGTTCGCCGTGTGCGACTTCCCCCGCTGGGCCGCGATGCGCTGGAACGACGACCGCTGCGCCGAGTACGTCGCGACGGTGACGATGAAAATCCGTCTCCCGGAGATCATCATCCTCCGCGCCTACGAGCGCCTTCCCGCGCGGGAGGTGAAGCTGACCCGCAGGAACATCTACCTGCGCGACTGCAACATCTGCCAGTACTGCGGCCGTCCGTTCAGGGAGCAGGATCTCAACCTCGATCATGTCGTCCCCCGCAGGCTGGGGGGGGCGACCACCTGGACCAACCTCGTCTGCAGTTGCGTGGAGTGCAACCTCAAGAAGGGCGAGAAGACGCTCGAGTCCTCCGGCATGGGGCTGCTCCGGCAGCCGAAGAAGCCGCGCTGGTCCCCGTTCAATCAGATCGCCTTCAGACGCGGCGTCTGCGCGAGCTGGGAGCAGTTCCTCGACCCCGCGGCGTGGAACGTCCAGATCCTCGGCGGCGCCGGGTGAGCAAACGCGCACGGACCCGCAGCCCCTCCCCGCGGTACCGCGCCCCGGTTTCCCCGCACGGCACGTGAGACTATGAACGCACTGACGGTAAAGCACGAGCGTCTGAAGCGGCGCCTCGCCTCCCTCGGGAGCCTGCTCGTCGCCTACTCGGGCGGGGTGGACAGCACGCTGCTGCTCGCGGTCGCCGCGTCCGTGCTCGGGCGGCGTCTGCTCGCCGTGACGGCGGATTCCCCGACCTTCCCCGCCGCCGAGCGGCGGGAGGCCCGCCGCATCGCGCGCCGGCTCGGCGTCCGGCACCGCGTTGTCAGGACCCGGGAACTCGAGGATCCGCGCTTCAGGGAGAACCCCGCCGACCGCTGCTACTGGTGCAAACGCGGGCTCCTCGGCGCGTTGCGGGCCGTCGCCGCGAGGGAGGGGATCGCGGCGGTCGCGCTCGGGTCCCAGCGGGACGACTCCCGGGACTACCGCCCCGGCGAACGGGCGGCGCGGGAGATGCGCGCCCTGAGCCCGCTCAGGGACGCGGGATTCACCCGGCGGGATGTCCGCCTGCTCTCGCGCCGGCTCGGGCTTCCCGGCTGGGACCGCGAGCCGGCGGCCTGCCTCGCGTCGCGCATCCCCTACGGCCGGCCGATCGAGCGGGCGGCGCTGCGCCGCGTGGAACGGGCCGAGGAACTGCTGCGGGCCGAAGGCTTCCGGCGGGTCCGCGTGCGCGCCGACGGCACGGCGGCGCGGATCGAGGTCGACCCGGCGCAGGTCGGCGCGTTTGTCTCCCGCCGCGCGCGCCTCTCGGCGGCGCGTGCGCTCAGGCGCCTCGGATTCACCGCGGTCTCCGTCGACCTCGAGGGGTACCGGACGGGGAGCCTCAACGAGGCGCTCGGGGCGAAGGGGCCCAGGCGGACGCGGAGGGGGAGGCGATGAGCGCCCGTCCCGTCGCACCCCCCGAGGGCCCGCGGTACGTCGGCATCGACGTCGGCTCGGTGAGCGTCAAGACGGCGGTCGTGGATTCCGGCGGGGCGCTCCTCGGCGCCTGGTACCGGCGGCACCGGGGCCACCCGCTCTCCGTGATGGAGGGGATGCTGCGGGAGCTCCTCGCCGCGCATCCGCTCCATCTGATCCGCGCGGTCGCCGCCACCGGCTCCGGCGGCAGGCTCGCCTGCGAGATCCTCGGGGCCGAGTTCGTGAACGAGATCATCGCGCAGGCCCGCGCCGCCGCGCGTCTCTGCCCAGGGGCGCGCACGATCATCGAGATGGGAGGGGAGGACTCCAAGCTCATCCTCGTCCGGGACGATCCGTCCTCCGATCGGGGCATCATCGAGGATTTCTCGATGAACACGGTCTGTGCGGCGGGGACCGGGTCGTTCCTGGACCAGCAGGCGAGCCGGCTCGGCCTGTCGATCGAGCGGGAGTTCGGCGAGCGCGCCCTGCGGTCGCAGCGCCCCCCGCGCATCGCCGGGAGGTGCTCGGTCTTCGCCAAGTCCGACATGATCCACCTCCAGCAGATCGGCACCCCCGACTACGATATCGTCGCCGGGCTCTGCTGGGCCGTCGCCCGGAGTTTCACGAGCAACGTCGGGAAGGGGCGCGCCTTCACGCCGCCGATCGTCTTCCAGGGGGGGGTGGCCGCGAACGCGGGGGTCGTGCGGGCGTTCGAGGACGTGCTCGGCCTGAAGCCGGGCGCCTTGATCGTGCCGCCGCATCACGCCGCCATGGGGGCGATCGGCGCCGCCCTCTACGCCGCGGGGGAGGGGCTCGACACCGCCGGCCGTTTCCGCGGGCCGGACGCGGTCCAAGGCCATTTCGCCCGGCGGAAGACGGAGGAGGGCGGCTGCGAGCCGCTCCTCCTCGATCCGCAGGGCGGGGCGCGGCCGGGGGCCGTGCGGGGGCTGCCGGCCGAGGCAACGGAGCCGGTGGAGGCGTACGTCGGGGTCGACATCGGCTCGCTCAGCACGAACGTGGTGGTCGTCGACCGCGACGGCGCCGTGCTCTCACGCCGCTACCTGCCCACCGCGGGGAGACCGCTCGAGGCGGTGCGGCGGGGCCTGAAGGAGGTCGGCGACGAGATCGGGCGCCTCGTCCGCGTCCGCGGCGTCGGGACCACCGGGTCGGGGCGCTACCTGATCGGCGACTACATCGGGGCCGACGTGGTCCGGAACGAGATCACCGCGCAGGCGACCGCTGCGGTCCACCTCGATCCCGACGTGGACACGATCTTCGAGATCGGGGGCCAGGACTCCAAGTACATCAGCCTGAAGCGCGGCGCGGTCGTGGACTTCGAGATGAACAAGGTCTGCGCCGCGGGGACCGGTTCGTTCCTCGAGGAGCAGGCGGAGAAACTCGGCATCCGCATCGAGGAGGAGTTCGGGGCGCTGGCCCTCGAGGCGGAGAGCCCGGGACGCTTCGGCGACCGGTGCACCGTCTTCATGGAGTCGGACCTCGTGGCGCACCAGCAGCGGGGGATGGGCAAGAAGAACCTCGTGGCGGGGCTCGCCTGCTCGATCGTGCACAACTACCTCAACAAGGTCGTCGGCGACCGGCATATCGGCGACGTCATCTTCCTCCAGGGGGGGGTGGCGTGGAACCGCGGGGTGGTCGCGGCGTTCGAGAAGGTCACCGGGAAGAAGATCATCGTCCCCCCACACCACGACGTCACCGGGGCGATCGGTGCCGCCCTGCTGGCGATGCGGGAGACCGGCGGGCGCGGGGGGGGGCGCTTCCACGGCTTCGATCTCAGCCGAAGGGCGTTCGACTCGACCTCGTTCACCTGCAGCGGCTGCGACAACCTCTGCGAGATACGGCGGGTCACCTTCGCGGGCGAGCGTCCGCTGCACTACGGGGCCCGCTGCGAGCGGTACGAGGTGCGCGACGACCGGCGGGAACGCGAACTGCCCGACCATTTCGCCGTCCGGGAGCGGCTGCTCCTGGCGGCGGGGGAGGGGGAGACCCGCAAGGAGCTCGACGGCGTCCGGCGGTACGCGCCCCGGGGGACGCCGCGCGGGAGGATCGGCATCCCGCGCGTCCTGCACCTGTACGACTTCTTCCCCTACTGGCGGGAGTTCTTCAGGGCGCTCGGCTTCGAGGTGGTGCTGTCGGAGTGCACCACCCCGGAGATCATCCACCGCTCCGTGGAGCGGCTCTCCACAGAGACCTGCTTCCCCGTCAAGATCGTGCACGGGCACGTGCTGAGCCTCCTCGACGAGAAGCTCGACTACCTGTTCCTCCCGAGCGTCATCAGCATGGCCCGCCCGCGGACGCGCGTCTCCCAGAGTTACTGCTGCCCGCTCGTGCAGGCGATCCCGTACATGCTCCGCTCCGCGCTCGATCTCGACCGCGCCCCGGTGAAGCTCCTCGAGCCGCCGCTGATGTATCTGCGCGGGAGGAAGAGCATCGAGCGGTCCCTCGTGCGGATGGGGCGCGGGATGGGCCTTCCCGCCGCCGCGGTCCGCAGGGCGCTCGCGGCGGCCGAGGAGGCGCAGGGCCGTTTCTCGGAGGCGCTGCGCGCCGTGGCGAAGGAGGCGCTGGAGGCGCTCGGACCGAACGGGCGGGCGATGGTCGTCATGGGAAGGCCGTACAACACCAACGACGCCGGCGTCAACCTCAACCTCCCCCGCAAACTGCGCGCGCTCGGCGTCGTGCCGCTGCCGCAGGATTTTCTCGACGCGGAGGCGGTCGACCTCTACGACCAGTTCCCGAACATGTACTGGCGCTACGGGCAGCGCCTCCTGGCCGCCGCCCAGCTCGTGCGCAACGACCCGCGCCTCTTCGCGGTCTACCTCTCCAACTTCAAGTGCGGGCCCGACTCGTTCATCGAGCATTTCTTCCGCAGCAAGCTGGAGGGGAAGCCGTATCTCCAGCTCGAGATCGACGAGCACAGCGCCGACGCGGGGATCGTCACCCGCTGCGAGGCGTTCGTCGACAGCCTCGCCAACTTCCGCGAGGCCCCGCCCGTCTCCGACTGGAGGTTTCGCCGGGTGGCCCTGAAGGGGCGCCGGACGCTCTACGTGCCGCTGATGTCGCTGCACGCGCACGCGTTCAGCGCGGCGGTGCGCGCCTTCGGCTACCCGTCGGAGCCGCTCCCCGAGTCGGACGAGCGCACGATGGAGATCGGGCGGCAGTTCGCCTCGGGGCGGGAGTGCCTCCCGTTCATCACGACCACGGGCGACATGCTGAAGAAGCTCTTCGAACCGGGCTTCGACCACCGCACCGCCGCCTTCTTCATGCCCACCGCGACCGGCCCCTGCCGCTTCGGGCAGTACGCCCAGATGCACCGGATGATCCTCGACGACCTCGGCCTGAAGGACGTCCCGATCGTCGCGCCGGAGTCGAGCGACTCGTACGCCTCGCCGATCGGCGTCAAGGGGAACGAGTTCAGGCGCCTGGCGTGGCGCGGCCTTCTCGCGGTGGATATCCTCGAGAAGCTTCTGCGCGAGCACCGCCCCTACGAGACCATCCCCGGCGAGACGAACCGGGCCTTCGAGGAGTCGCTCCGCCTGGTGGTGAAGGGGATCGAGGAGGGGGGGGATGCGATCTTCGCCCGGCTCCGGCAGGTGCGCGAGATCTTCCGCGGGGTCCGGATCGACCGCAGCGGGGGGAGGAAACCGATCGTCGGGGTGGTGGGGGAGATCTACGTCCGGAGCAACCGCTTCTGCAACAACGATATCGTCGCGCTCGTCGAGCGGCTCGGCGGGGAGGCGTGGGTCGCCCCGGTCACCGAGTGGGTCTTCTACACCACGAACCGCTACCTCGAGAACAGCATCGCCGCGGGGAGGTACGTCGACTTCCTGAAGGGGCTCGTCAAGGAGAAGGTCCAGAAGATCGACGAGGCGCGCCTGCTCTCGATATTCGACGGGATGCTCCTCAACCTGCACGAGACGGGGATCGAGGAGCTGCTCGCCCTGAGCGCCCCCTACATGCACCACACCTTCGGGGGCGAGGCGATCCTCACCATCGGGAAGGCGATCGACTATATCCGCAAAGGGGCGTCGGGGATCGTGAACGCGATGCCGTTCACCTGCATGCCCGGGATGGTCTCCGCCGCCGTCTCCCGCACGGTGCGCGAGCGGAACCGGATGGTCCCCTGGCTCAACATGACCTACGACGGGCAGAAGGGGATCGACGACAGTACCCGCATCGAGGCGTTCATGCACCAGGCCCGCGCCGCCTGCATCGACGCGGCGGCTCCCCCGGTCCGCACCGCGTAGGCCTCCCCGCGCGCCGGTCTGCGGGGCGTGAAAACTAGTACTCCACGACCTCGGTCCCCGGGGGGATGCGGAAGTCGAACTCCGCGTCGTCCATCGGCGCGTCGGTCGTCACGTTCGAAAAGATGAAGACGGTCGTGTCCCCGCCCGTTTCGAACCGCTCGCTCCGCACCGGGATCCCGCGCGCCGGGTCGATGACGAGACGGAGCCGCTGGAACTGCGACTTGAGGTCGGCCGATTTCGGGACGAGGTCGAGGACCGGCATCCCGTCGGGCCCGGCGGAGGCCTCGGCCTCGAAGTTCCGCCTGATCTCCTCCGCCGTGTTGCCGAAGCCGATGAGGAGCGACTCGGTCTTCCGGTCCCGCGCGAGCGATATCCTCTGCGCCTGCCTGATCTCCGGCATGTACATCAGGGCCCGCCCCTCCTTGAGGAATATCGCGGTGCGGTCGGGTTCCCGGTACTCCCAGCGCATCATCCCCGGCCGCTTGTAGCGGATCGTGCCGGAGGAGACGCGTTTCTCCCCGAAGAGCGCGTAGGTCCGCTCCTGCCGGAAGTCGGCCCGGAGCGCGACGAGCGCCCGGCCCGCCTCCTCCATCCTCTTCAACACCTCCTCGGTCGTGACGCCGCCTGTCCGGGCCACGGGCGACGCGGCCGTCCCGGCGGGGCGGACAGGCGCCGGCGCCTCCTGCGTCGCCTCCGCGGGCGGGGGCGGGGCGGCTGCGGGGGACGCGCACCCCGCGATGAGGAGCGCCGCGGCCGGGATCGTCGAGCGCAGCGTGTTCATTCGGCACCTCCCTCCGGGGCGCGCCGCCCCGTGCGCAGACGTTGGCATATCCTCTTCAGGACCCAGACCGCCGCGAGGGCGGCCAGCACGGCGAGGATCTGCCGGTTGCTGGGCTTGAGCTGGTACCCCAGGCCGGCGAGCAGCAGGTAGCGCGGGTAGCGCCCGACGAGCGTCGCGAGGACGAACCGGGGGCGGCTGTAGCGCGTCGAGATGGCCAGGAGGCGCGGCACGTCCACCGGGAGCACCACGATGTTCGAGGCCACGAGCGTCCAGAACGGCCACCGCGCGAACCACTCCGCCGCGCGGCGGTACGACGCGGTGCCCCGCACCCGGTCGATCCGCTCCACCCTCAGGAGCGCGGTGAGGACGTAGTAGTCGTGCAGGTTCGCGACGGCGGTCGCCGCCGAGCCGACGAGGGCGACGAGGAACGGGTTCCAGGAGCGCCCGATCCAGAGGAAGAGGGGGATGATCTGGATCGGGCAGAACTGGCAGGCGCAGCTCACGACGAGCGCGAAGCCGGCGAGCTGGGCGAGTGGGGCGCGCCCGGTCGTCCACAGCCAGTGGACGAGAACGGCCATCGCCGCGGCGTAGACGGCGAACCACGAGAACCAGCGAGCCGCCGAGAGGGGGCGCCGTTCCGTTTCCATAGTTCAGCGTCGCGCCGCGAAGGACGCGAAGGGAATGCTGCAGGACGGGCCCGTTTCGTCCTTCGTGTTCTTCGTGGTGAACGCGCCTCTTAGGCCTCGATCCGCCCGTCGCGCATCCTGACGATCCGTCCGGCCGCCGCGGCGACCCCGGGGTCGTGCGTCACCAGCAAGATCGTCTGCCCGAGATCTCGGTGCATCTCGCCGAGGAGGTCGAGGATCCGGGCGGAGTTGCCGGAGTCGAGGTTCCCGGTCGGTTCGTCGGCGAGGAGGAGGGCGGGCCGGTGCGCGAGGGCGCGCGCGATCGCCGCCCGCTGCTGCTCGCCCATCGAGAGCTCGCAGGGACGGCGGCGCATCTTGGACGCCAGGCCCACCCGTTCGAGGAGCGCGTCGATCCCCGCCTCGTCGAGCCCCCGGATCCTCTGGGCGAGGGCCAGGTTGCCCCGGACGGAGAGCGTGGGGAGGAGGTTGAACCGCTGGAAGACGAAGCCGGTAGTCCTCCCCCGGTGGCGTGAGAGGGCGGCGTCGCCGAGCCCGTCCAGGCGCTTCCCCGCGACGCTGACCGTCCCCGCCGTCGGCGCCGCGAGGCCGCCGACGATGTGGAGGAGCGTCGACTTCCCGCAGCCCGACGGCCCGACGAGCGCGGCGAAGTCGCCCCGCCCGATCTCGAGGTCGACGCCGCGCAGCGCCTCGCAGTCCCCGGCCGCGCTCCGGTAGATCTTGTGGAGCCCCGCGGCGACGACGAAGGCGGCCGCGTCATTCATAGCTGAGCGCCTCCACCGGGTCCACGCGGGCGGCCCTGAAGCCGGGGTAGAGCGCCCCGAGGACGCCCCCCGCGAGGGCGAGGAGCGTCGAGCGGGCGATACCCCAGACGCCGAGTTCCATCGTCAGGAGCGGGTGCGACCGGGCGAGCCAGAGCCGCGCGGAGACGGTGAAGACGACCCCGGCGGCGGCCCCGAGGGCGCAGAGCAGGAGCGACTCGCCGACCACGAGGCGCAGGATCCGCCCGCGGGTCGCCCCGAGCGAACGGAGGATCCCGATCTCGCGGGTCCGCTCCACGATCGTCGTGTACATCGTCAGGAGGATGACGAGGAAGCTGATCACGAGCGCCGTCGAGGTGATGACCCCGAAGAACTCGCGGAGCCCGGTGATCTCGTTCACCACCGCGTCCTCGTACCGGTCGAGCGCGCTCGCCCTGAGCGCCGGCAGGCGCGCGTCGATGCGGGCGGCCACCTCAGCCGCGTCGGCGCCGGGGACGATCTTCACGAAGAAGAGCGAGCACATCCCCTCGAGGTGCATCGTCTCCTGGAGCGTCGAGAGCGGCAGGTAGACGCGCGCCCCGACGCCGCTGCGGAATATCCCCGCCACGGCGAAACGGGATCCGAGCAGCGGGATCGGATCGCCGACGCGGTAGCCGTTCGCGGCGGCGAGGCGGCTGTCGAGGAGGAGCTCGCCGGGGCCGCGCCAGGGGCGGCCCTCGAGCATCTCGAGCCGCCCGCCGACCGCCTCGTACCGGTCGAGGTCGAGGCCGTAGATCACGTAGATGACCTTTTCGATCGTGGTCGTCCAGGTGAGCACCGGGCAGGCGGCGTCCACGCCGTCGACGGTCTCGATCTCCGCGCCGTAGCGCACCGGGAGGCTGCTCCCCTTGAAGGCGAGCAGGCCCGAGGAGCCGGCCGGCTGCACGATGACGCTCGCGCCGGTGTTGCGCATCCGCTGCGCCGACTCCGAGATCATCCCCCGGCAGAGGCCGTTGAGGACGAGGTAGAGGGCGATGCCGATGCCGACCGCCGCGACGCAGACGAGGCTCCGGGTCTTGCGGTGGAGGACGTTGGAGACGACGAGGTTCGTCATTGCGCGCACTCCGCGAGCGGCCGGACGGCGGTCCCCGGGGGCGGGGCGAGCGTGAACATGCCGTCGGCGAAGGCGGGGTTCACGCGGAGGTCGGAAAGGCGGAGAAGCAGCCGCGCGCCTTCCGCGGGCGCCTCGATCGCCACCCGCCGCGGGAGCGAAACGGCTGCCCCGTCGGCCGGGGAGAAGTCGGCGCATCGGAGATCGCGGCTGAGACGCCCCTCCCGGTCGAAATACTCGTACCGCACGGGGGAGAGGTCCCGGCGGTCGAACGTCACCCTGCGCGCGAGCGCCGCCGCGACCGGGTCGAACGAGTGGAGCAGATAGCATTCCGGCTTTGTCTCCATCGCGTGCACGAGGCCGTCTTCGCCGCGCAGGCCGAGGAGCGCTTCGGCGAGGAGCGCCGCGTCGGGGAAGCTTCCCGGGAGGGCGGAGGCGGAACGGCCGCGGTAGAGGGCCCGGTCCCTGGGCACGTGGACGGAGATCGTGCCGCCGTCGTCGAGGAGGTCGAAGAGGGTCGGCAGCATCGCCGCCCCGCCCCGCATCCTGAGTTTTCCCGGGCGCTCCAGCGCCAGCATCCCCGAGAATGCGCGCGCGGGCCCCCGCGCGGGACAGGCGAACGAGGCGGCGTACGCCGCCTGCAGCGTTTGGACGCCCGTTCCGCCCGGGGCGATGCGGGCCAGAAGCTCCTCCCGCGAGGCGGTCAGCATCGGCGCGGGGGCCTGGGCGCGCGGCGGGAGGATCGCGCAGCCCGCGACCGCGAAGGCGGTAAGCGCGAGGAGCGGGGCGCGGAGAAGCGGCGGAAGGCGACGGGGGTGCGCTCGCATGGCGTGGGGCAGAATAGCACAATCGCCCCTCCCGTTGAAGCCCAAAGCCGCCCAGGCCCTTGCCCCGCCCCGGGCCGGATGGTATACTTCCCCCTCGCGCGAACGGATGCGCGGAACGGAGGTGGCGATGGTCTGGAAGAGGCGGTGTGCGGTCGTGGCGCTGTGGTTGGGCGCGCTGCTGTGCGCGGCGGGCGCGGATGCTGCGCCGGTGAGGATCTATTCGGAGGACTGGAGCGGCGGCCAGGGCGCATGGGGCGGGATCGGCGGGTTCAGATGGCCGAGGAGGATGTTCGTCGGGCACCCGCTCGCCCAGTACGCGTACTACTTCGGCGGGAGCTGCGGCATGGGGCTGCGCGCGAATACCATCCCGTCCGTCCGCTTGCGGGTGGTGACCCGGGTCATGATGCAGGGGAGCAACCGCAACGGCTTCTCGGTGAACGTCAGGACCTCGGGCGGCGCGATGATCTACAAGTACTCGATGGGGGCCTACAACAGCGTGCAGGCGAACGACCAGCCCCCGACCTACCGTCCGATCTCATCCAAGATCGGCTACAAGTTGAACACGCCGTACGAACTCTCCTCGTACTGGTTCCCGGGAACGGGGCGCTACGCGCTCAGCCTGAAGAACCTCGTGACGGGAGAGGAGAAATTCGACGGCTACTTCCATTGCGGCTCGAACGCGGTGCCCGGCTGCATCACCTTCGACCAGGAGGCGGGGCAGGGTCCGGCCGTCCTCGGGCGGGTGGAGGTCTGGCTGGGGCAGTGATCGCGGGCGGCTTTGTAACATCCTGAACGGACCGGGGGCCGGCTTTCCGGGGCCCCCGGTGTTTTTTCACGCCCCATCGTTGACGATCCGCCCCTGTGCGCGGCCGCTCAGGCGCCCGCGGGGCGGATCCGCCGCTTCGCCTTCTCCACGAGCGTTTGGACGACCCTCCGTCTGAAGAAGATCGCCCCCACGAGCAGGCGTCCCGGCCGCGAGAGCAGAATCCTGAACAGGAAACGCCGCAGGCGCGGCCTGTCCGCGGCGAGGTAGGTCGCCGCGCGCAGCGATTCCCGCAGCGTTGCCGTTGCGGCGGGGACGGCCGCGTAGCCGTAGTCGGGAAACCGGAGACCCCGCCGCCTCCTCCGTTCGATGCCGCGGCAGGCGCGCAGGCGTTTCATGCGCACCATCGGCTGGTGGCTCGACGCGACGCGCTCCGCGGGGAACGGCTCGAGGACGAGCGCCCCGTCCGCGCGCGCCTTCTCGAGGGCGCCCAGCCCCCGCTCGGTGCGGGCGAGTATGAAGCTGTAGCCGCCGCGGAGCTTCGCCTCCGCCTCCCACCCCTTCACCCACGGATCGCCGACGACGACGTCCGCGAACTCGGATGTCGCGTCGATGCAGAGGCGGCAGCGGGGGGGGGAGTAGAGCTTGAAGAAGAGGGTGAGACACTCCTTGGCGTTGGGCCGGTATCGGTCGGGGCCGAGGTGCGGGTAGGGGAGGTACCGCAGGGCGCCGTCCTTCATCCGGGCCCGGATGTAGCCGGGGAGCTTCCCGCCGCGATACTCGACGCGCTCGACGGCCGCCTCGTCGATCCGGTAGATCTCGAGGAGGTCGCGGAGCGCCCGGTGGTCGAGGCAGGAGTGGCAGAAGAGGCCGGTCACGAGCGCGAGCGATTCCCCGACCGCGGGGTTCAGCTCGGCGAGCCGGCGCACCGCCTGCACGTGGCAGGGGAGCCCGGTGAAGACGTACGGCCCGTTTTTCTCGATCCCCCGGAACAGGTGGAGCGCCGCGCAGGCCGGGTACTTGGAGGAAGCGCCCGCCGCCGCCTCCCCGCGCGTGCGCGCGATCGCCGCCTTCGGCTTCCACCCCCGCGTTTCGTCGGGGACGACGACGAACGCCCCGCGCGCCTTCCCCGTGTCGATCGCGTGAAGCGCGAGGGCCGTCGCGACGCCGCCGGAGGTCCCGCCTCCCCGCACCTCGGGATCGCGCGCGTGGCCGAGGAACGCCGCGAGGAAGCGGCCGTGCCCGTCGCCGACCCCGGTTTCGCCGCCGAGGATGCGGCGCGACTGCTCGGGGAACGAGAACCCGGTCCCGGTACAGACGCGGACGCAGAGGCCGCAGTCGGTGCAGGCCTCCTCCCTCCCCGTCCACGACGGGTAGGCATCGTCGCCGGGGGCGAGGACGCCGCGCGGGCAGATCGCCGCGCACGCCCCGCACCGGTGGCAGAGGCCGGCCTCGACGATCGCCTTCACTGTTCGGAGCGCCGCGGTGCGCATAGGGGCGTTTCCGGAAACCGCCGCGATGCCGCGCGCGGTCAGCCGTGGTAGCCGGGGATGATCTTCCAGTAGTTGAACAGATGGGAGAGCCGCTGCGGCACGCACAGGCGGCAGTCCGGCATCGGGAACCCCCCGGTCCGCAGCACGGCGCGCATCGCGCGGTAGCGGTCGCCGGCCCAGATGCGTTCGAAGGACTCCTCGGCCATCGAACCGACCTTGGCGTCCTGGATCTTGGCGTAGCAGCAGAAGGAGACCTCGCCGTGTATCCGCACGAACGTGGAGAACCATGGCACGATGCAGTGCCGCGCCAGGGTGCGGAACTGCTCCCCCCCCGCGTAGGCCTCCCAGTGGCGGGGGAGCAGGTAGGAGAGGAAGTCGTCGAGGTTGGTGCGCACCTTGAGCTCGCGGGCGACCCGCCGCGCCTCCCGCAAGGACGTCTCGAACTCGCCGCGGTCAATCCCGCCCACCAAATCCGCGACCAGATCCTCGATCCGGAAGATCGACAGCGGCTTGAAGAAGACCGCCCCGACGCCGCAGCGGTGCGCGAGGCGGACGATCTCCGCCGCCTCCCGGAAGTTCTCCTTCTGCACGACGAACTGGAAGCGGATGAACGGGGTCGGGGAGCCGGTCCGTTTCTTGATCTCCCCGATCCGGGCGACGTTCTGGAGCACGCGCGGGTGGAAGTCGGTCCCGCGGATCCGCCGATAGGTCTCCTCGGACGCCCCGTCCATCGAGACCTTGAGAAGGTCGAGGCCGCTGCGCACGAGCTCCTCGAGGGGGAAGGCGTGGGCGGCGAGCGTGGTCACGAGGCAGGTCTTGATCCCCTTCTCCGATGCGTAGCGGATCATCCTTGGCTGCTCGGGGTGGAGCAGCGGCTCCCCGGCCGCGGAGAGGTACAGATGGAGCGGATCGACCTCGTCGATGATCCGCCGGTACAGGTCGAACGCCATATGGTGCGGATCCTCCACCTCCCGGGCGCGTGAGCACATGATGCAGCTGAACGGGCAGACGGTGGTGTTCTCGAGGATCAGGTGGATGGGGGCGTTCCGCATGCGGAGCGGCTTGCGCAGGACATTGAAGGCGGTGGACGCGTAGCGTCCGATCTTCACCGGGTGCATGGTCATTTCCGTGCACAGTATAGCATCATCGTCCGCCTCGGTCGAGCGGCGGCGCCGACTCCGGTGCGCCCTCCCGGCCGCCTCGGCCGATCGACGGGGCCGCCATCCATTTGTCTATGGCCCGCGCGAGGCGGATGACGCCGGCGGGTTCGAGCATCTCCTCCGCGGAGAGGATGTCGAAGCCGAAGTTGTGATTGACGTCGGGGATCGAGACGAAGCGTTTCGGGACCTCGAGGCGGTCGTGGAACCTGGCGCTGTACGCGATGATGTTGGCCGCGTCGGCCTCGGCGACGATCAGGAGGACCTGCGCCGAGCTCCGCAGCGGCAGGTACCGGAATATGTTCAGCGGCCCCTTGATCCTCTCCCACTGCTCGCGGGTGATCTCGCATTGGACGGTGCGCTGGAAGCGGCGCTGCAGGGGGGATGTCCCCTCCGATTCGGGGCCGGCCGTATCCATGAAGTTCCCTGGCGAGATCGCGATGATCCTGCCGACCCTCTCGTCTTTCGTCCCGACGGCGACGGCGAGATTGGCCCCCATCGAATGGCCGGCGACGGCCAGCCGCGTTCGGTCCACGGGGAGGTGCCGGAGCATGTAGGACAGGGCGGCCTCCGTGTCGCGGGTGAAATCGCAGTCGCGCGGGATGTTGTAGTTGGCGGCCTTGCCCGACTCGCCGAAGCCGCCCAGGTCGAACGCGAAGACGAGGTAGCCCTTGCGGGCCAGCCGCCGCATCAGGTGCACGTACAGCGGCGTGTCCTTCCCTTTCGGGAGAAGGCCGTGGACGAACAGGATCGCGGGGTATCGCCGCCCGGGGAGGCCGCGGGGCTGGTAGACCCTGCCCACGAGCGCGTGGTGCTTTGGGCCGGAGAAGGTGACCTCCCTGATCCGGCAGCGGAACAGGGTCGAGAGACGCTCCCCCTCCGCGCCGATGAAAATCCCCGCGGCGAGGCACGCCGCGGCGGGGAGGATCCGTCGCACTACCGACATGATGGTGCGCATCGCCGATCCACGAACTCCCGCGCCCAGATCTCGAACAGCATCAGCGCCCAGAGGCGGTGCGCGTGGTTCTCGCGCCCGTCCAGATGCTCCGTGACGAGCCGCCCTACCTCCTCGGGCCTGAAGAAGCCCCGCCGCCGCAACGCCCCCTCCGACAGCAGGTCGCGCATCAGGGGCTGCAGCTCCTTCCTGAGCCAGCTCCGCATCGGGATGCTGAACCCCTCCTTGCCGCGCGCGAGGATCCGCGGCGGGAGGATCCCCGCCACCGCCCTGCGCAGCAGGTACTTGCGCCGGAAACCGCGCACCTTCATCTCCGGGGGGACCGATGCCATGAACTCGATCACCCGGTGGTCGAGCAGCGGCACGCGCGTCTCGAGCGCGCAGGCCATGCTCATCCGGTCCGTCTTGACGAGGCAGTTGTCCGTCAGGTAGGTGGCCAGGTCGACGGCGAGGAGGCGGTTCAGCCCGTCCGCCCCGGCGAAACGCCTGAACTGCGCGCGTATCGGGGCGTACGGTTCCTCGTCGAGGAGCCGGTCCCGGAATGCGTCGGTGTAGAGCGCCCGCTTGTTGCGCTCCGAGAGGAAGACCATCCAGCGGAAGTGGCGGAGGTCGGCGGGGAGCGCCATCCCCTCGGCGAACCGCTTCAGGCGGTTCACCGCGCCCTTCTTCTTCTCGGGCGGTCTCAGGGAAGAGATCAGGCGCGAGAGCGGCGGTTTCCCGAGGAGGCGGGCCGCGCCGAAAAGGAGGGTCGACAACCGCTGGGCGCAGTAGGTGTCATAGCCGCCGAACACCTCGTCGCCGCCGTCGCCCGTGAGGGCCACCGTGACGCGGCGGCGCGCCGCCTGGGAGACGAGGAAGGTGGGGAAGACGGAGAAGTCGGCGATCGGGTCGTCGAGGTGGCGGACGAGCTTCTCGGCCAGCTCCGGCGCGCAGGGGCGCAGGATGAACTCCTCGTGCCGCGTGCCGAAATGCGCAGCGACCTCCCGCGCGTAGGAGAGCTCGTCGTAGCTCCGGTCCTGAAACCCTATCGAGAGGGTCCGCACCGGCTCCGCGGCCGTCTGGGACATCAGGGCGACGACGGTGCTCGAGTCGAGCCCCCCGCTCAAGAACGCCCCCAGCGGGACGTCGCTCACGAGCTGGCTCCGCACCGCCTCGCGCAGGACCGAGAGGAGACGCTCGCACAGCTCGCCCTCGGGGCGCCGGACCGGCTCGTAGCGGGGCTCCCAGTAGCGGCGCAGGACGGCGTCGCCGTCTTTGAGGGAGAGGCGGTGCGCGGGGGGGAGCTTGCGGATCCCCTTCAGTATCGTGCGGGGGGAGGGGATGAACTCGTAGGTGAGGAGGTCGTCGAGGCCGTGCGGGTCGATCTCACGCGGCATGCCGGGGCGCTCGAGGAGCGCCTTGAGTTCCGAGGCGAATGCGAAACGGCCCCCCTCGTGGAGGTAGTAGAGCGGCTTGATCCCGGTATGATCGCGCGCGAGGAAGAGGGTTGCGCGGCGCGAATCCCAGAGGGCGAAGGCGAACTGGCCCACGAAACGGTCCAGGCATCCCTCGCCGTGCTCCTCCCAGGCGTGGACGACGACCTCGCAGTCCGTCCGCGAGGAGAACCGGTGCCCGCGTTTTTCGAGGTCCGCCCGGAGCTCGGCGAAGTTGAAGATCTCGCCGTTGAAGACGAGCCAGACGGAGCCGTCCTCGTTCGGCATCGGCTGGTGCCCGGCGGAGGAGAGGTCGATGACGCTCAGCCGCGTGTGGCCGAGGGCGACGAAGGGGGGGCCGCCGGGGAGGAGCACGGCGCCGCGGTCATCGGGGCCGCGGTGGGCGAGCGTCGCCGCCATGCGCCCGACGAGCGCCTCGTCGGGCGCGGGAGGCCCGTTCCGGTCGACGATGCCGCAGATGCCGCACATCGCGTCTCCCCCGATCAGCGCGCGGAAAACGGCGGCGCCTCAGGCGCTCCCCGCGCGCGCCAGGGCCTGCACGTGGGCGTACAGGTCGCGCACCCGTTCGAAATGGGCCCGGTACGAGTAGCGCCGCTCCGCGAGCCGGCGCGCGTTCGCCCCGAGGCGGTTGCGGAGTCCCGGGTCGCGCGCCAGCGCGGCGACCCCGTCGGCGAACGCCTCCACGGTCGGCTCCGTCAGCATCGCCGTCTCCCGGTCGAGGACCTGGGTGTGGACGAGCAGGTCGGTGGCGACGGTCGGCTTCCCCGAGCGGAGGTACGAGTAGAGCTTGAGCGGCGTGTTGGTGCCTATCTGCCGGTAGGAGAGGAGGATGTCGCAGGCGGCCATCCAGCGCGGCATCTCCTCCGGCGGCTTCCTGCCGGGGAGGATCAGGCGCTTCCCGACGCCCAGCCGTTCCCCGAGCGCCCGGATCGCCTCGATCTGCGGAGGTTCGCCGCCGACGAAGACGAAGACGACGTCCGGGCAGGCCGCGGCCACGCGCGGGATCCCGCGCACGATCGCCTCCAGCCCCTGGTTGTACTCGAAGGTGCCCGTGTACAGGGCGATCACCGCCCCCTCCGGCCCGAGTTCGGCCCTGAGCCGCGCCGCGTCGGCGGGGTCGGTCTCGCAGGAGTCGGGGCCGAGCGGAAGGTTGTCGACGACGTCCACCCTCCCGCGCGCGCCCGCGGCGAGCGCGATCTCCTTCAGGTGGGGGCAGATGGCGATCACCGCGTCGGAGTGCCGGAGGACGCAGCGCTCGAAGAGCCGGGCGGCCCGGGCGCAGAGGCCCGGGAGGAGACGCGGGTAGTTGTAGTTGCGGAGCTGCTCGGGCAAACTCGAGTGCATGTCGTAGATGTGGGGGATGCCGAGGAGGACGCGGAGGGCCACCCCCATCGCCGCCGCCTCCTCGTGCGTGTGCACGCAGTCGTACCTCGTGCGGGCGCAGCACGCCGCGGCGGTCCAGAACAGCAGGAGGTCGAGCGGGAGCTTCGCGGGGGAGGGGCCGACCCGCACGTGGCGTATGAACGGCAGGGCCGGGATCCTGCGGATCGTCAAACCGGGGAAGGCGATATCCTCGCCGAGGTGGTAGGTGACGAGGTCCACCTCGTGGCCGAGTTCGGAGAGGACCCGCACACGGTTGCGGATGCTGAACGGGGTACCGCGGACGCTGAAAAACGGTTCGGGTGCGAGCATCAGGATTTTCATCGGAGCGCCGTTTCCGGGGTGCGGGGAGAGTATACCCCCCGCTCCTCCTCGAAGTGAAGCGGATTGTTCGGCGCCCGCCGCTCGGGCGAGGGGAGGGGGGGAAACGCCCCGATTCGCTCGACAAGGATCGAGTCGACGCGAAGGCCCGCGGGGAGGCGCGACTCGACGCGGAACTGCAGGCGCCGGGGCCGGTCGTTCTCGAACGCGACCGGGACGTCGAGCCAGACGTCCGCGCGCGGAACGGAGGACGGGTCCAGGTCGGCGGAGGCGAGCGCGTCCGCCGCGGAGACGCCGGTGACAAGGACCGTTCCGAACGGCCCGCCCGGGGGGATCGTGCGCGCCTTGACCCTGAAGGTCGCCCGCCATCGTCCCTCGGCGTAGCGCGCGTACGGCCCGGCCGTGAGCAGTTCGGTGCCGCCCGCGTCCTGGGCCTCCACCGCCGCCCCTCCCGAGGCGCCCGCGTCCTCGACCTGCGCGCCCCCCGCCGCCCGGATCCGCTCGGCCTCGTAGCCTCCGGTGTCTTGGCGCGGGGCGGCGTCCAGCCGGTACACCTCCATGAAGTCGACGCCGCAGCGGGAGACGGTGTGGACCCTGCGCAGGCCTCGGGAGAGCCGCAGCGTCTCCCGCTCGAGGTTCTTCAGCCGGTGGCCGAGCGGGACGACGAGCCAGTCGGAGTCGGCGGGCGCGGCCCGGTTGATGAGTATGTCGCACGGGGGGCCGGGCCGCCCGCGCTCCCAGTAGTGGCGGAACTCGCTGTAGAGCCCCATCGCGTAGACCGCGTCCTCTTCGCGGGCGCGGGCGCGGATATGCTCGACCGCCTCGCGCGTCCCGGTCCGCGCCCCGACCGCCACGATCCTCACCGCCCCCGCCGGCCCCCCGACCAGGGCGTTGTAGTAGATGTCGAACTCCGGGAAGACGTTCAGGAGGGGGACGCAGAGCGCGCCGATGACGATCGCGCCCGCGGCCGCCTGCACGGCGCGCCTCGGGCCGAGGAGGCGCCCGAGAAACGCCCCCGCCGCGGCGAACCCCTCGCCGGCGAGCAGGCAGAGAAACGGGAGGACCGGGCTGAGGTAGCGGAACCCCATCTTTCGGCCGAGACTCATCACCGCGATGAAGACGGTCGCCGCGACCGCGCAGAGCAGCAACCCCTGCCAGCGCGGCTCCCTGCGGACGAACGCCCGTCCGGCGAGGAACAGTCCGACGAAGAGCGACGCCAGCAGCGCCGGGGGCGTGGCGATGAGGAGCATGAACGGGTAGAACCACGACGGCGGCGACGTGACGACCCTTCCCATCCAGTATTTCATGTGCCCCGCCTCGCCGATGGCGTAGACCTTCGAGGCGAGATTGAGGTGGTTGAGGAGCGGCCTCCGGAAGATCCCCGCGGCGGCGAGGAGGAGGGCGACGGCGGCCAGGCACGAGGCGGCGGCGGCGACCGCCCGGCGGCGCGCGGCCCGCGCCGCCTGCGCGGCGGCGAACAGGAGCGCCGCCGCGCCCAGGGCGAGGGGGATCGGAACGGACGCCGCCCGCTCGAAAAGCTCCGCCGCCCGCCGCGCGGGGAGAAGGCGGGAGCCGTAGCCGCTCCAATGGAGCTGGGCGGGCTCGTACCAGAGCTTGGTGAAGAGCAGGGCGTACAGGAGGAGGCCGCCGGCGAGCCACGCCGCGTCGGCGGGCGACGCGACGGGCGCGCCCCCGCGGCCATCGCGGAGCCGCACGCACAGCTTCCAGGAGAGGAGGATGGCCGGAAGGATGAAGGCGGGGGACTTGCTGAGCAGGGCGAACGCCCACGCCGCGGAGGAGGCGGCCAGCAGGAGCGGCGAGGGGCGGGCGGTGTACAGGAGGTAGAGGAGGAGGGAGAGGGCGAAGAAGAGGGTGAGCGTGGAGTCGATGTGCGCGATCCGGCAGAGGGCGATGTGCGAGGGGAGGAGGGCGAGGAAGACGGCCCCCCAGAACGCCGACGCGTCCCCGAAATATCTCCTGCCGACGGCGAAGAGGAGGACGCAGGTCGCCGTGCCGACGAGTGCGATCGGCAGCCGCGCGGCGGCGATCGGGTCCATCAGTTCGAGCGAGCGTCCGGCGGCACCCTCGCCGAGAAAGGCGTGCGATGCGCCGATCAGGACCCCCGGCACGACCCCGGGGTGGCCGAACGGGGCGGTGGCCTCCCTGAGCCTGCCCGCCGCGAGGGATGCCACGGACCGGCGCCCGCGGGTGATCCAGGTGAGCTCGTCGGCGTTGAGGTCGGTCCCCCCCAGGTCCCACAGCCGCGGGACCCCCGCGAGGAAGGCGAGTGCCGCCCCGAGAAGGAGCGGGGACACCCTGCGTCGTGCGTTCACGGACGCCAGTATACAGAATGCGCCCCTTTAGGGCAAACGCCGCCCCGGGCGGATAAGGCGGGCGCATGGTCAGCGGCCCCCCACACATTCCTTCCGTCGTGGGGGGGGCGGCGCCGATACGCGACCGCGGAGGAGGCGCCGCGCCGGCCTGTCCCTCATCCGCCGCCCGTGGTACAATGCGCCCGATGAAGACCCGCGCCGCCTTCGCGCCGCTCGCCGTGTTTGTCGCCTCGCTGGCGGTCTTCTCGTTCTGCCGCTCGCTCCTCGTCGGGATCCGGGCGGAGGGCGTTCGCGCGACGAGGGCGTTCGCCGGCGACGAGCCGTCGTACCTGCTGCTCGCGCACAGCCTCGCCGTCGACGGGGACCTCAACCTGCACAACAACGCGCTGAACCGGGACGGGCGCCGTTTCGGCGTCGAGCGGTGCGGCGGGCACATCGCGCGGAGGGATTGTGCCCGGGGCGAGGCATGGTCGATCCACACCCCCGGCCTCCCGCTCCTCATCGCGCCCGTCTACGCGCTGGCATTGCGGACGGGCCTTTCCCCCCGCGCCCTCGCCTGTATCCTCCTGAACCTCCTCGCCGCCCTCCTCGCCGTCAACACCTGGCTCCTCTGCGTCGACCTGGCCGGTGGCCGGGCCTCTTTGGACCGACCCGGCTGCGTGCCGCTCGTTTCCCCCCTGCTGGCCGTGGCGGCGGTCGTCCTCACCCCGCCGGTGATCTTCTACGCCAACCTGATCTACCCGGAACTCCCCGCGGCCCTGCTC